>ERZ501011.187-NODE-187-length-18991-cov-6.690325_pt1 | contig 18991 bp, 17 predicted proteins | sample MGYA00248833_ERZ501011 | MGnify/ENA primary metagenome ERZ501011 (study PRJEB25958, sample SAMN03398530) | human skin metagenome | study: EMG produced TPA metagenomics assembly of the Human Skin Microbiome Metagenome (human skin metagenome) data set. | reverse complement strand
CCGCCCCGCCGGCGGCGGGGGGGGGGGGGGGGGGGGGGGGCGGGTCGGGTCACGGTGGGGAAAAGTCGTCGGGGGCGGTACGCAAACGCCGCAAGGCCGATGTCGAGGCGGCCAGTGACTACCAGGTGGCCTCGGGCCGTCGGGCGTTGAAGCCGCGGATGACCGGAACGGTCGGGCACGTCACGTTCTCCAAGACCGAGGCGATCGCGTGGTTCGTCCAACCCCCGGGGGCGTGGACGATGCGCGCGAACGACAAGCAACGCAAAATGATCGACACCGAAGCGCGAGTGATGGCGCGCCTAGCCGATCTCGGCGTCGAGCAGTTGCATCGCCGGACGGTGCGTACCACCTGGCCGGTGCAGCAATGGGCTCGTCAGCACAACAACTGGGCCCACGGTCGCGACCCGCATACCGATGAGGTCGAGGGCGCCGGCACCCAAACACCGCTACCCGACGTCGCCGGTGCCCTGTCGTGGGATGAGTACCTCGCCGGCCAGCAGACCGCCCTGCTGTATGAACACCCGACGGTCAAACTGCGGTTCTGGGGGATCTACCTCCCCACCCGACCAACGACCTCGCGGATAGTCGAACAGGCCGCCGCGGCGACCGGTCAGCGGCACGGTTTCGGGGCGTTCGCCTGGCTCCGCCGCTTCGCTGACAGCGTCGCCGATACCGAGTTGCAGTCGCGCCGTGAGCACCTCGCCGATATCGAGCGAGTGATGGCCACGACCGGGTTCGGTGCACGTCCCGCCCAGCCCGGTCAGCTCGACTATCTGCTGCGGCGCTCGGCGAGTCTCGGGCTGCCCCTGGAAGCGCCGCCGAGCCGGTCGGCCGGCACCGCCGGGGATTGGTCGGTCAACGATGTCGCTGCGCTCGCTGATCTGGCCGACCTTGCGGTCGTGCCCGGTGACGACTACGTGCAAGTCAGCGGAACGGTCAACGGCCGCCGCCACACCGGGTTCGTCATCGTGGTCACCGTCGGCCGCATGGGTGCGCTGCCCATCCCTGAACGCATGCTGCCCTGGCAGGTCCTCGGCGATGGTGTCGACGCCACCCTGGAATGGTCCGAGCGGGTGCGGTTGCTCGACGCTGGTGAGGCGCGAAAGGTCATGCAGCGCCAGGCCGACAAGATCAAAGCGCAGTTCGATCACTACACCGTCGAACACGACGAAGACCCCCCGCAGGCGTTGCGGGAGCAGTACCAGATGAGCAAGCAGGTCATCGAAGAGGCCGATCACGATCACACTGGGTTCGTCACCCGTGTGCACGGCTGGTGGCGCATCGCCGTGGTGGGTGCTTCCCCGGAAGAGGTGCGCAACAAGGTTGCCCGCCTGCGGGAGGTGTACGAACCGACGATCGAGCTGCACGTCGAGCACGGCCAGGTGCAGCTGCTGCGTGAGTTTCTGCCGTGCGAACCGCAAGCCAACACCGCCCACCAGCGCCGCATGAAGGTGCAAACCGCCGCCTCCGGGATGGCCGCCGTGGGTGACCGGGTCGGTGACCGCACTGGCATCATCCTCGGCCGCACCGCGTCGATCGCCGCCCGGCCGGTCGCCTGGAACTCGTTCGCCGCGATGGAAGATCCGCTCATCCAGAAGTCCGGGCTGACCCCAATCGTCGGCGGTCTCGGTTCGGGTAAGACGTTCATGGCCGCGCTCTGCGTCTACCAGATGGTTCGGGCCGGCGCCCACGGTGTCATCCTCGACCCCTCCGGGCCGCTGTCGCGGCTCAAACTCATCCCCGAACTCACACCGTTCACCCGCGTCTACGAACTCACCGGCGCCCGCTCGCAACCCGGCGCGCTCAACGCCTACCACGTCATCCGCGACCCCGACCCCGAGGACTGGGACTACAACCCCGACAACGACGAGAACTTCGGCACCGAACCCGACTGGGACTCGCGTGTCGCCGCTGCCCGCAACCGCCTGGCCGCCGATCAGCACGCAGCCGAATCCGAACGGATCTCCACCGTAGTGACGGTGTTCCGGATGATGCTCACCCCCCAAACCCGGGGACTGCGTACCACCAACCAGGTGCTGCAACGCGCCGCGACTGAGGTCGGCGGCGACATCAACCACTCCATGCTCGACCCGCTCAAGTTGATCGAGCGTTACGCCCACTCCGACACTGATGCCCGCCACAGCGCCGAGTTCCGTGAGGCCGCGCAGGCGATCTTCGACGAGCTCGATGCGATGCGCCAGCTCCCCTCAGCTCGTGTGTTGTTCCCGCCGGCGGGCTCGACCGGCCGGGTCCCCCACGCTGATCAATCGGACCGGTTGACCATCCTGACGATGCCGGGTTTGCAGCTGCCCTCGGACCGCATCCCCGAGGAGCAGTGGTCACCCGAGCAGCGCATGGCTGGACCGTTGATGCATCTGGCGGCGTGGCTGGCCAATCGGATGATCTACGACATGCCGCGCTGGGTGCGCAAAGTGCTGTTCCTCGATGAGAACAAGTACCTCAAGGAGACCGGCGCCGGGGCCACCCTCAACCAGCGCATCAACCGCGACACCCGCAAGTTCAACGTCCGCGCGTTCGTCGGTTCCCAGCTCGCCGATGACTTCCTCGGCCTCACCGACGGCGGCGACGACCAATCCGCCCTGGCCTACGAGGTGTTCGTCGGCGACGTCGGCTCCAGCAAAACCGCGATCGACGGTGCACTCAAACTCCTCGGTCTGCCGACCGGAGAAGGGTACGAAGGTGTGCTGGCCGCGATTGGTGGCAGTGAAGACGAGACCCTGGACGAGGATGTGCGGGCCGCGCGCCGTCAAGACAACCGGCCACGCCAGTTCGTGGTGAAGATGGGCGACGACATCGAGCTGATCACCGCCGACTGGTCCAACTTCACCCACCTCGCCCACGTCTTCGACATCCTGCGCTCGGACCCCACCGCCTCGCGCACCGCACGACCCACCACCGCGCGGGGAGTTGCCTGATGCCACGCCGCCAGATCCGGCCCCACCCCACCCACGTCCCCGGCCGCTCACATCGCCCAATGTGCGTGGGGCAACGGATGTCGCGATGGGTGCGACTGGTGCTGGTGGCCGGGATTCTGGCGTTGGCGGTGTTCGGCCCCCAGGCCTCGGCGAACGCGATCCCGAATCCGCTCGACGCATTGAAGTCGGGGTATGAGTGCAAAGAAGCGCCGCGGCCGCAGATGCCGCGCGAACCCAATGAGGCATGGTTCGACGAACAATCCAAGTCGCGCAACAACTCCGGCAACGGCGACCCAGCCCACCCGTACGAGGTGTATGGGTGGGCCGGGCTGAGCTGGCACACCTACGACCTCGGATGCGGACCCGATCCCACCCGCGCACCGGACGCCGTGGCCGACACCAAGGTCGGCAACGCGTTCCTGTCGATCGGTAAGCACCTGATGGCGATGGCGTTCTGGCTCGACGACCAGGCCGCCACCCCCGCCGAGGCACAGGCCCGCGGGATCACTCCGATGTGGAAGAACTTCGACAACATCGTCACCGCCGTGGCCACCACCCTCAAGGACCGGGTGTTCACGCCTTGGGTGGGGGTCGCACTCATGGTCGCTGCCTGTGTCGCCGGATACCGTGCCCTGCAACAGAACACCGCAGCGGTGATGAAAGTCGTCATGCTGTGCGGAGCGACGATGCTGCTCGGCGGACTGATGATCGGCGCACCCCAGAAAGCCATCGGTGTCGCCGACGACACCTTCGCATCGCTGATCACCGACACCCAATCCACGATCTTGCAGGTCGGCGGCGGCATCACCGCCGAGGACCCGCGCAACGTGATGATCGAAAACGTCCTGCTCCCCGATTACTACAAGGGCTGGTTCGGCCCCAACCACGACCCCTCATCGCCCGAAGGCAAAGACATCGACTCCAAGCTGCGAGCGTCGCTGGCGTTCAGCTACGACGAGCAGCGCGCAGTGATGAAACCGGGCACCAACTCCATCGATGGCGAGAAAGCCAACGAGAAAGCCAACGAGAAAGCCGACAATTTCACCGAGCTTGCAGGGAACCTTGGAAAGTCTGACTCGGGTGCGTATCGGCAGTTTCAGGGCAAGGAGTCCGGTCGTACGAGTACCGGGTTCATGGCGATGGTTAAGACCGGCATGCCGTCGCTGGTGTGGGCCGGCGGATCGCTGTTGAAGATCCTGGGCCTGTTGGTGATTCGGTTCGCGGTCCTGTTCGCTCCGATCTGGGTGCCCTGGGTGGCGATGTCGGGCGGGCTGCTCGAGCGGGCGTTCCGCATCATCATGGGCGCCTGGCTGTGGGCGATCGCCGCCGCGGGCATCCTCGGCATCTACCTGGTCGCGCTGGTGCGCCTGTATTCCGGGGTCACCCCGGGCATCGACGGCGCATGGCGGCTGTGGTTCCTGCTGATCATGACCGTCATCGCCTGGTCGATCATGCGGCCGTTCAAGCGAATCTCCACCGTCGCCCGCAGCGACGCCACCACCATCACCCAGAAGACGCTGCGCCGCGGCCGCGGCGCCGGCAACAAGCTATGGAAGGGCGCGCAGTGGGCCGGCGGTCCCATCCAGGGTGCCGCCGAAGGCCTCGGCAACGCGATCGGCGACGAAGTCGGTAACGCCCGCCAGGGATTCAAGGTCATGGGCGGCTACCAGCCCTCGGCCCCGTCGACGTGGCGGCCCGAAGGCCAGTTCGATCGGATGCGCCTGGCCCAGGGCGAAACGAACCAGGGCTACATCAACTCGGTCAACAACCCCGACTCGGTGTGGAACAAGACCGGACGTAGTGGTCCGCGGATCGATGACCCGGTCATCGTCGACGGCGAAGTGCTCTCCTCCCATCTCGGCGGATCAGGGGCGATGTCGGCCGACGAGCATGCCGGCGGGTTCACCAACACTGCTGTGCCCAACCGCGACAGCATCGACACCCACACACCGGCACCTGTGCGGGCACCGGATGTGTGGGACGGCGGCGACAACTCTCCCATCGCTCCGATGCGTCTCTACCGGCCCTCCCAGGACCAGCTACAACTCCCGGCCGGCAGCTCAGGCCCGTCGGGCGCCAGCTCGTCGGCAACGCCGCAGCGGTCGCTGCCTACCCTCTCCATCAACCGCCCTGCACGGGAGGCTTCGGCCCCCCGTCCACACGTCTGGGACAACTCGTCGCTGACCGATCGAGGACGCCTCGATGGGTAGCAGCCGCCGCACCCACAGCGGCTCACAGGCAATCTGGACGCCGATCCGGCGCTGGGTGCTCTACTCCCCCACCCGCCTGATCGGTCTCGTCGCCGGCCTGATCGGCGTGTGCATACTCATCGGCCAGCTCATGCCCGACCCGGCCCCCGGTGCACTCAGCGGCGACACCGCAGCCGGCGGGGCGGCCACCAGCACCACCGCCACCCGCCAGGTCCTCAAGGCCGGTGATGAGGTGACCCGCGACGATGCGGCCGCCGTCACCGACGACGCCCAGGCACGCAAGAGCCCCCAGATCGTCGCGATGAAGTACGCGATCGCCTACACCGACCTCGACGCCACCACCGGCGAATGGATCACCGCACTGTCGGCGTTCGCGGCCCCGGGCGCGGTGGCCGGGGAGATCGTCGCCGCACGACCCGTCGTCCCGATCGCCATCTCCGGACCCACCTCGAGCAACTCCCGCGGCGAACTGGTCATCGTGCCCACCAGTGCCGGCCAGCTCACCGTCAACCTCGAATCCACCGCCGCCGGTTGGCAAGTCACCACCCCACTGCCCCAACTCGACCTCCCCGAATACACCCCGACCACCACCGAGGACGCCGTCCCCGAGACCACCACCGAGGCGCCCACCACCTCGGCCGAACCGTCGCCCTCGACACCGTCCACGCCGCCGGCGGTCACATCCACAGCGCCGGCCCGCCCGGCTGATCCCACCCCGCAAACCGGGCCCATCCCCATCCCGCAGCTCGAAGGCCCCTTGCCCGGCCGCCGCTGAACCCCACTCCGTTGAGCAAAGGAGCCGACATGGCCACCCCCTCCACCACGTCCCCGGTCCGGCGCCTGCCGCGGTGGGTCTACGCTGCGGCCTCCGCAGTACTGATCCTCGCCGCTCTCGCGGCCGCGCTCGTTCTGACGACCACGAAGAGTCCCGCCGACGCTCAGCCACCATTCGATGTCCCGGCCGCGTTCGCCGCACCACTGACCGAGTACGGAACACTCTGCAACGGTGTTGATCCGGCGCTGCTGGGCGCCCAAGTGCACATCGAGAGCAAGTTCGAGGAAGGTCAGGTGTCGGCGGCCGGCGCCACGGGTTACGCCCAGATGCTGCCGCGGGACTGGGCACGGTACGGCCACGGCGGTGACCCCAACAATCCGCGTGATGCCGTCCGGGCGCTCGCGGAGCTGGACTGCTCGCTGCTAGCCGTCGCCCACGGCCGCGGATGCCACGGCGAGGACGCCGTCCGCGTGATGCTGGCCATGTACAACGCCGGTGAAGCCGCGGTGCGCGGCTGCACGGTCCCGGCCAATGGCGAAACCGACCGCTACGTCGCCCGGGTGCTGGCGCTGCGATGACCCACCTGTCCCCACCTTCGCGCGCCACCCGACTGGCGCAGCTACTCGCCGCGCTGTGTGCGGTGCTGATCCTGGCCGGCTGCACCAGCGGTGTGGTCGTCATCCGGGACAACGCAGAAGGCAACGCTGGCGGTGGTGCTGGCGGGCTGAACACCGCGGCGGTGCCGGCCGAGTTCGTCGGACCGCTGACCGAGTTCGGTTCCATGTGCGAGGGCATCAGCCCTCCCCTGCTGGCCGCGCAGATCAAGGCCGAGTCCAATTTCCAGAAGGGCGCCGTATCCCCGGCTGGAGCAATGGGATACACGCAATTCATGCCGGGCACCTGGGCGGCCTACGGCGACGGTGGGGATCCGAACAACCCCCGCGACGCGGTGAAGGCTCAGGCCAAATACGACTGCGCCATGCTCAAGATCGCCGCCGACCGCGGCTGCACCGGTGAGGACGCGGTCAAGGTCATGCTCGCCATGTACAACGCCGGCCCAGGCGGTGTCTCCGGATGCGAAGTGCCGGCCAACGGTGAAACCGAGATCTACGTCCCCCGCATCCTGGCCTACGTCGAAGAGTTCACCGCCGCCGACGGCGGGCTCACCGGCAACGCCGAAACCGGCAGTCCGCGTGGTCCATTCCGTTATGACGAATCGAAAACGCCGGGGCAAAATGTGGTTTTGGCCGCCATGTCTCAAATCGGGTTGCCCTATGCCTGGGGTGGCGGCTCGCTGACCGGACCGTCGAAAGGGATCACCGACGGCGGCACCGCCGACAGTCACGGTGACTACAACAAGATCGGATTCGACTGCTCGGGACTGAGTCGCTATGCCATCTACCAGGGTTCACGCGGGAAGGTCACCATCGGGCGACACACCAGCGCCCAAGAGGCCGGCGGCACTCCCGTGCCGCTCGACCAGCTCCAGGCCGGCGATCTCATCCTCTGGCCCGGGCACGTCGCGATCGCCCGCGGCGACGGAAAGACCATGGTCGAAGCCCAGCAATCCGGGACGCTCATCAAGGTCTCCCCACTGCGTCCCGGCGGCGTCGGCCGCCGCTACGTCGGCGCCGGCACCAACGCCGGACACCAAGACGCCGCCTGAACGAAAGGACCCCCCCATGACCCGCACCAAGACCACCCAGCGCTTGACTCAGACAATCGCCATCGCCGCGGCATCGGCCGCGCTACTGGCCGGCTGCGGCAGCAACACCGACGACACCGATCAGTACCCCTCGGTGGTCACCTCCACACAGGTGCAGGTCGAGGGCAGTGTCGCGCCCTCCGCAGGTCCGAAACCCTCAGCCGCGAAACCCGACTCGTGTGCGAAACTGCCTGAACCGTTCACCGATGTCGATGCCTGCGATGAGGAATCCGTCGCGCTGACCGCGCTACGCACCATGTACTCGACCAACCCCACCCGCGACGCCTCCAGCCAGGACGCCATGTTGCGCGCGGTGCCGCTGCTCTCCTCGGCCATGATCGGCCGAATCGTCGCCCCCACCAAGGGCTCCCAGAACACCGAATGGGCCAACTTGAAGGCTTCCCGCAAACGAGTCGTGGCCACCGTTACGATCCAAACCGAGAACCAGTCGACCTACTACCAAATCAGCAGGAAGGCGGTGCCCGTTGGAGCAGACAATGACGCACCCGGAACCACCCTCGACACCATCGCCGTCTCAGCGACCCTCACCGTCGTCGACGGCATGGGCTACCGCCTCGACACCCTCACACCCATCACCTAGACCCGTGCGCGCCATCTGGGCGGCCACAGCGACCGCCACCTTCGCTCTCGTCCTCACCGGATGCGGGAGCTCTAACTCAGATGGAGGAATCGGCGGAAACAGCGGGAACAGGGACAGCTATGCCGGGGTCGTAACCTCCTCGGAAGCTGGACCCGTCGGCGACGGCCAGGTTCTAGTCGGCGTCGGCGACGACAGCCACCTCCCCCCGCCATACCTGACCAGCGCCGCAGGAAGTCAAGTCGCCGCTGAATGCCACGGACCTAAGGGCCAGCCTCCCCAGACGGTGACCGTCACCACCGCCGACGGATGGAAAGTCCAGCTGACTCACGGCTCACAAACCATCACCGCCGAGAACGCTCAAATCCCGGCACCTACCGGACAGCTCTCTACTCCACAAACTTGGATCGATTCAGACCTCGAGCAGAACGCCGACGATCTTGCGACGCTCGGATACTCCAGCATCTACACCGACGGGATCACCTGGGACAAGCCCTCCCCCGGCCACATTGAAGTCCAGATCAACCAGGAAAACGTCCCCGCCGAATGGGCCCGCCTGCCGGAGTTCAAGATGTACATGCACATCAATTGCGGGGGCGACCAAACAGCAGCATCCTCATCCACGACCACCCGTGCTCCGAGATAGTCGGCAGCCAAATGTCTCACGGGTTTGCCGGGCTCGATGATCGGACCGCGCCACCTCAAGAAAGCTCCTTGCCGCCAATTCAAACGCGGGCCTTTGTGGTGCGTCTTCTATACTGCGCTCTCGACGGAAGCGTGTGAGACGCAGCGTGTGGGGCAGCACACACAACGACGTTAGGGGGTCAGCGTGATTGTGAAGTGGCTGCGCGACTTTGCAGAGTCCAGAACGCACGTACCCGGCAGGGAAGATGTGCGTTCCGCCGAGCGAGCAAGGTGTGAGCGGGTGATCGCGGAAGCCAGTCGCGTGGATGTAACGGAGCCACCGCCTGAGGTCAACTTCACATCTGAGATCGACTACATGTTGGAGCCGATGCTCGACGATCGTCAGCGGTCGTGGGCACTGGCTCAAACCGTGCATGCGGTGTGGGGCCCGGTACTCACCTCAGTCGGGGTGGGTGTTCGTGCGGACGAGTTTTTCGAGGCGACCCGGGTCGACCCCGAGGTGTTCGTGGCGATCGTGACTGGCGCCCGTAAGAGCCGAAAGACCTGGCGGCGAGCCGATCTCGAACAAATGTCCTCTTCTACCGGCATTCCGGCCGCGACGATCGCCGCGCTCAACCGACACATGTCCGCCCGTTGGGAAGACGTAGTGAACGGGCGTGAATTGGACCGACTCACCTGAGTAAACCGAATCTGGCGGCCGGGACGTCCAGCACATATCACGGATGCTTGCGCGTGTTATCGTGGGTTCTTCTCCGGGCCTTGATGCGGTATTCGGCACTGGATGACGATCACGATGTCGCGTGCATCTGACCTCACATCAGTGAGGGCTCATGCCGCGGCTGTCTACCCGTCTCGTCATCAAGGTGGTTGCCATGTCGAATGTTGTGCAGAGCGTCCGTAGCGAGGACCTCACCGAATCGGTCCGCTCCGATGTCGCTGCTCTCGAGGCTCGATGGTCCGGCGCCATGCTGGCCGCGATGCCACCTCGCCACGCGGCAAGGGTCGTGGCCGTCGCTCTAGGTACCCACGCGGCCGATACGTCGGTGTGCAAGGAATGGCGCAACGCCTCGCGCGGAAGTTGGCTGCCAACCGTCGATCCTCAACGCGCTCTGCGCTGTTGGGCCGTCATGGAGATAGCCGGAGAGGTAGCCGAGCAGTTCGACGACTTGGGTGTGTTCTCGACAACTGCCGAGCGCGATCAGGTTCGTCGTGACCTCGATGCCGTGCTGAGCGAGATCGGCACGATCTTGCTGCGCAACGCACGCAGGGTCGTCAACATCCTCGGCACACCTTTCCCCGGAAGAGGGGATGAGGTTGACGACCAGATCGTGCGTATCGCCGCACTTCGCAGCTACCTCACCCAGGCCGCATCGGGTGATCAGCCCGCCGGCGGGCTCGCTGGACTGATCGAAGGCTCACGCCTTCCGGCTTCCGATGCGCAGAGCAGTCACCGCAGGTAGATCGCCTGGCCGGTTGCCCTTGGGGTTGTCCATGTCGTCTTGAAGGATGGGTTTTCGGCGGTGCTCCCACAAATCGGATCGATTCGTCATGTTCACCACCTCAACTGCGGAACCTTCACGCCTGTGGGCATTCCTGAGTGCGTGACCCACGTCCTCGCCCTCGAGTTCGATCACGGCCTGGTCCTCGTCGACGTCGGCCTCGGACAACAAGACGTCGCCCACCCCATCCGGGGCCTGGGACAAGCACTGCGGGCGGTACGTCCCCGTTTGAGAAGGGCCGATACCGCCATCCAGCAACTCGCCGGCCTCGGCTTTACCGCCGATGATGTCGTGGGAATCATCGCTACTCACTTGGACTACGACCACATCAGCGGCGCGCTCGACTTCCCCACCGCTCCTGTCCACCTCACCGTGACGGAACTGTTCGCCGCAGCGCGCCGACCAGGCATCCGCGGCCGTATCCGCTACCGACCGCACCACCTCACCTCGATCACCAGTCGTGCACACACCTACGCACCGGATGACTCAATCCCGATCATGAACTTCCACGGGCACCCGCTCACCGACTCCGGCGATCTGTTTCTGATCCCGCTACCTGGTCACACCGCGGGACACGCCGCCGTTGCGACCCGAGACCCAGACCAGAAGGACCGGTGGTTAATCCATGCCGGCGACGCCTTCCTGCACCACACCGCGCTCACGTCAGCGTCTGACGCCTCCATGGACAGGGTCGAGAGAATGCTCGCGATGGACCCCAGTAACCTCGCGCACAACCACGCGGCACTGCGCGCCGCAGCCGACCAGGGGCATCTCGTCATCTGTTCGCACGATCGCGACCAGTACGAGCACCTAGCGGCCGCCGCGAACCCGCGCCGGTAGACGCTAGACAGATGGGAGTAATTTCGTGATTCAGGATCATGCATAGAGCCGCTAAGAAGCAGTGCGCTCGGGGGGTTGTTTGATGTCACACTGGATTGTTGTCGAGACGATGGGAATCGGCGCCCAAGGCGAAGTCGAGCCCTCGGTGGTCTTCAAGGACGGCCGGCGCTCCCAATACACCTCCGTACAGAGGTTGCGGCAGGAGGTGCCCAACGGCGACTACGCCGTGTATGCGCATGTCCTTGACGCACTTGGCAAGGCCGCCGCGACCGGGCGCCCTCAGTCGGTGGTTGTCTCGCAGGTGCGGATCATCGCCGAGCCTGTGTTCGGGCCCAGCCAGGTGGTCTTCGCGGTGCAGCTGTGGATCGGCGACGCTGAGGCCACTCCCCCTCCGCGGCGCCTCGTCGGTGCTTTCGAGTTCATCTACGACGAGGCCCGCGATGTCGCGCACATCCACGACGGCCCGAACATCGAACGCGACATCCTCGGCATGGACGACTCTCCTGGGGAAGTCATTCGCGTTGCGCCCGAGGTCTTCCAGTATTTCTACGACTTCCCCCGAGAATCAGACATCGGGCCCTTCGTTCGCGACATGAACACTGGGCGCCTGGACAACGGAGCCACCTTCGACTCCCCACTCACCGTTCGGCATGCGCGCGACAGCGACGACCAGCTGCGCTACCGCTGCTACATGACGATGAGAGCTGTGCACCTGTCCTCGCGATGGGCCCTGCGCGGGGTCGTGCACGACATCAACGATGTCGAACCAGCCGAGTTCATTGCTTTCAACCGGCACACCGCCCGTGTCATCGCCAACCTTGAGGAGCGCGAATCCGGGTTGGGGCGAATCGATTTCGCCACCGGATTGGTGACCGATTGGCTGCGGACACCTCCCCCACCACTCGACTCGTGGCTCACCGACAGCCCCATCTTCCATGAGGACGATCGGGAAGAGATTGCTGCAGCACAGCTTGCACTGCTCACCCGTCGCCAAGAGAGAGCAACCTATCGTGCGCGGGTCAGATTCGCCGGCAGTCCGCCTGACCTGTGGCACACGGCCCGGATCACGATCACACCGGACAAACAGGGCGAAGACGGCTTGGGGTTTCTGACGGTCGAGCCACTGCCAGAAGTCATGGCCTCTTAACCCCCCGGGCCGCGGCGACACCACGAGGCTCACAAACTAGTGCAGCCCTTCGGTCTGGTGTTATGCTCCGAGCTACAACGCGCACCCTCACCGGTGGAAATTCCCAGACCCTGACGAACCCTTTCGGGTCTGGTCGCGAACACAGAGTGCAGTTCCATTTAGGCAACCGGGCGATGCCCGTGGGCTTTCTTACTGACTCGTTCGCCAGATTTCCAGTCACCCGGGGAGGTTTTTCGTGTTTTCATCACCACTCGCACAGACCCGCTCTGTCACAGCCTCCTCCTGCGCTCCATATGCCCTAGCGCGGTCGCGCTACGCTGGCGCCCCCGGAGGTCGACGTCGCGCTCTTTCGTGGGCCCTCTGCACTTCACCCACTTCCAGCTCCAACGCAACGGCGAGGCGCTCCGCGCGCTCAGTCGTGAGTGTCCCCAGCCCCGACTCGAGTTGCTGTACCAGGCTTGTGGACATGCTTGCGGCAGACGCAAGCTGGGGCTGGGTCAGCAGTCGCAGGTGGCGCCAGTCTGCTAGGGATCGCGTGTCCGGCTGGGTAATGATGACCTCGTCCGCAGGGATCGCAAGAGCGCGTATCGCGCCGGCGAGGATATCCACCTGCGGGGATGCCAGCCCCAGTTCCCACCTGCGGATCGTCTCAGCGGTCTTGATCCCAGACAGTCGAGCCAAGTCACTACGGCTCATGCCGGCGCGCTCACGAGCCCGACGGAACTCCGCAGGCGCGAATCCCCGGAGGACGCTGCGGCTCATTCGATCGGAAAGTCTCGGCTCATCGCTAGACACTCTGGCACCTCCGCCGTACGATTCGGACCTGAGAGTATTTTATAAGAGGAATATAGAAGCGCTCTCACCGCTTGTTGCCAGCCATTCAGACTCAGGAGAGGAGGCGTGCTGTCGCAGCGAAGTGACTCGAACATGAGGAATCTCGCGGCCCGGGGAAGTTGATTTGGCGATCCACACCCCGGGACCGCGAGCCCGATAAGTCCGACCGGCCCTTGAGCAAAGGCACGAACCGACGGACGTGCGTGACTTTACGCGCTCCCACAGGTCAGTGGCCACGACAAGCGGCCCGTCGACACCGAAACGTATTCGTTCATCGTCGACCCTTGGGGGCAAAAGTGAACCATCCGCAATCCGCCGAGCCTGGTTCTGGCGGTAACCGCCACACGCTCGTCGCGTCTACTCCACCGCGCGTGAGGCCCCTGAGCGACTTTCACGCTCACCCTGCCGCTGCTACCCCTCGCGGTCGGAAAGCGCCCACCAGCACCGCTAACCAGGCAGCAGCGAACATCCTCAGCGAAGAGCCCTGCACTCGAGATCCGTACGGCTGGGACCTCGACGTGGTCCTTCATGACGTCGCTGCTATCAACCGGGCCGTCGCCCTATGCGAGCGATGCCCTGTCTTCACCGCCTGCCGGGAGGGAGCCCTGCGCCGTGGCGAGCGCGAAAGCACTGCTCCTCGATCAGTCATCTGGGGCGGCCTGGTGTGGGGACAGCGCGGCGAGCCCTGGACTACCGACGTCGCGCACTCTGCACGACTTGCTCACGCCGCCCGCAATCGCGAACAGCGCCGGCTACTCCAACAGAGTCCCGGCCGCCCCGCCGCAGAATCTCCGCAGACGGCCGTCGCATCATGACCGAACGCTTGCGGCACCTGCGCCTTTTCCGATCTCCACCGGAGGGCGGCGCGCCTCCGATGGGGCAGGTAACGAACGTGAAACGATCACGCTTGGACCCATGTCTACACCACCCGAGGAGGCCTCTGTCATGTAGCAGACAGCGCGCGAAAGTCTTGCGCCGCAGTCGTTTTGCCCGTACCGGGGCGGAACGGAAGCCGCCGTAGGACGCCAGCGACGAAATAACTACACAGCGATGGAGACACCGGTCCCCCCGAAGGGGAGTACACGGATTTTCGAGTGGGGAGCGAAGTTAGCCGCTTCGCTTCACCCCGAGAACTGGTTCGGAATCTAGTTACCAGCTAGACCCCGGAAGCCTCCCAAACAGGAAGGAATTGCCGCTCCAGGCACTTCTGATGGTAAAGCACACCCTCGACACGGGCAACTATCGCCGCCGTGTCGCGCCATTCACACCCCCCGTAGAGACATCACCGCAGGTCGCACCCATTGATAGGGCGATCGGTGAGGTCAACACGGGAACGCCCCGACCACCGTTGCGGTGACTGTCGGGGCGAACGCCCCTACCAGCGTTGTCTTCGACACCCCCCACAGAGCCGCACCAGCGTGTGCGGCGACGTGCGGGAGTAACCGTTCAGTTCGGCTGGACGGGGGCGCACACACCACACCTCGCGCGGCGATCGCCCGCGCCGAGCGCGTGATTGCCGAGATCCTCGCGCGGTGCTGCACGCTGAGCCTGGCTCAGCTGATCGCGGCTGTTGACGCACCACCCTCGGTGGTGATCGACGCCGTACTCGGGCTTGTCGAGGCCGGCTCAGCCGATCTGTGGAGCCATCACGTCGACACCCACCTGGTCGTCGGCCTCCTGGACGACCACGGCGATCGCGCCGGATCTGGTGCCGCACAGGCTGGGGCGGTGATCCCGTGACCGCCCCAGCACTGCTTCCGTCCGACCAACAACCGCCGGGGACGTTCAGTGCGGCCATCGCTGCGCTACTGGAGCCGTTGTGCCTGACCGCCCGGGTGTCGCTTGCGTTCGCGGTCACCTGCCGATTACTCGACGCGGTAGAAACACAGCAGCGCAACGAGATTGAAGACCTCAATGCCGAGCAACGAGGCCGCCGCACGTGGCAACGACCTACCCCCGAGCGCACGACGGACGGTCGGGCCCCGGCGCAGGTGCCGTGCTGGACGAGCAGGGATGCCTGGCTCAACGCTGTAGCGGTCCTCCTTGCAACAGCCGAGGGTGCAGCTGCTCGCCGACGCCATCACCGCGTGGCCGCGGCGACCGTCATGGCCACAGCCAAGGCGCACGCCCACTACGCCGAAACCCCCACCGGTCGATATATGACGGCCTCGTTAAAAACACTCGCTGGTAAGGCGGGGCTCAGCCTGGACCAGATTAAGGACGGCCGGCGTGTACTGCGCACCCTTGGCCTGCTCGTCGACGTGGCCTATGGGCAGCGGCTCACCGGGATCGAGATTATGGCCGCCCGCGCCCACCACGGCGGCACGCAGCTGCGCGTGGCCTCGCAGATCTCGCTCACCATGCCTAAGGACGCCGTCGCCGCTGTTGCCGCCGCCGAGCCGACACCCGCACCCGCACCCGCACCCGCACCCGACCAGGCATCACAGACGACGGGCCAGGGCCGCCGGCAGCAGCCGGAGGGTTGCCCACCCCTATCCCGTCAGGGGTCAAGTAGAGCTTTTTCTCTTTCTAGAAGTTCTACTTCTTCAAGAGAAAAACGGACATTTCCGTCGAAGAGCCCTGCGCAGGGTCGATCGTTGCCGATTCAGAGACTCGCAGCGGGGATCGTGGCCCGCTGCCGCGGGCTCGACCCCGATACTGACGCACTCGCCTCACCCCGCAGGGTCGTACCGCAGTCGTGGCGTCGCCCGGACTTCCAGCGCAAACACCACCTCGGTCGGATCTGCGACGTCCTCACCGACGCCGGCATTGACCCGTCCACCTGGACACCGGCCGCGGTAGTCGCACGACTCAACGACCACGGCCGCAACGCCAACCTGAGCTGGCCGAACACCATCGACAACCCCGCGGCCTACCTGCGGTGGCGCCTTGGACAGATCGACTGGGCCACACCGAGTCCTGCCCCCGCCCAGAACCCACGAGCCGACGGGAACGGTCACCGACCCCCTGTCGCCCACCGACCCGCAGTCGACAGTGCACTACGCGCCCGCGCCTACGAGATCGCGGCCGCCGCCTGCGGATGGAACAAACCTGCGGGAGGCGCCAACGAGTAGCCGCCCTTCCCCCAGCGTCACCACGCAGATCCCGATCGACAGCCAAACACAAGGAGCATCAAAATGACCATCACCGTCTACACCAAACCAGCCTGTGTCCAGTGCAACGCCACCTACAAGGCTCTCGACAAGCAAGGCCTCACCTACAAGGTCATCGACATCACCGAAGACGCCCAGGCGCGGGACTTCGTGGTGCAACTGGGCTACCAACAAGCCCCGGTCGTCGTGGCCGGCAGTGACCATTGGTCCGGGTTCCGCCCTGACCGGATCAAAGCGTTGCGCCACGACCTGTTTGCGGTTTCTGCATGAGCACCTACCGGCCTCACGCGCAGATAGACTGCACGGGTCATGGAACGGTATCTATCTCTGAGCGAGTTCGCAGCGAGGGCGAACCTATCTGTGAACACGCTCAAGAGTTACGACCGCAAGAGAATGCTTCCCGCCTACGACGCACTCACCGGCTCGACGAGAGGTTGGAAGGAAGCGACCGTGAACGAGTGGATTCGCGACCGACAGCCGGTTCCGGACGGCGAGTCTTTACCGCGGTAAAGACTCGCCGTCCCGGCCTGTCGCCTTGGCGAGGACACCTCCTCCGGTGGAATATAGCCGTGGGCCCTATGCGGGCGCGCTTCGAGAGATCCCCCATCACATCTCACCGGTAGGGACTCGCTCCCTGTATTGAAATACACCCGAGAGGGTGTATCCTGTAACCCGAGGCGCTACCGTCTTTACCGCGGTAAAGACCGAACCGCCCTCGCCCACCGAAGTAGTCAATCGACGAAGCACACGGAGGCTCAACCCAGAATGACCGTCTACACCTTCATCAACCAGAAAGGTGGCGTGGGAAAGTCCACCGCCACAGTCAACTGCGCCGCAGTCACCGCCGATGTGATCAACGACCCCACATCAACATCCCAAGAAGAGGACTCCCCCGTCCTCGCCGTCTCCACGGACCCTCAAGGTTCGGCTGTGTGGTGGGCAGACAGGGTCGACGACCTCCCCTTCCGTATCACCCAGGTCGATGGCAATCCCGAGCTACTGCGTGCACTCGGCGACTTGCCCGGCGTCGAGCACGTGTTCGTGGACACCCCAGGCTGGCTAGGCGATGACCCTGGGACGACCGAGAACGGAAACACGGGGCTGGTCCTGGATGCTTTACTCTCGGCTACAGACCTTGCGGTAGTGCCGCTCACTCCAGAAGTGCTTGCGTTCGATCCCACAGCTCGAACGATCGAGAAGGTGCTCAAGCCTCGCGGGGTGGCCTTCAAAGTCGTGATCAACAACTGGGATCCACGAGATGGCCGAGCAGACCTAGAGGAAACGCAGCAGTTTGCGCGATCGATGGGCTGGCCGTTGGCGAACACTGTCATACGCCGGTACAAGCTCCACACTCGCGCCGCCGCGGACGGCAAGGTCGTCACTGAATACCCGACGAACAGGGTGGCACTACAGGCCAGAGAAGACTTCCAGCGACTGTGCCTCGAACTCAATGTGGGGGCCCGCTGATGGCGCGCAAGAATGGCGGACGAGTTGACCTGAGTTCGCTCGCATCCTCAGTAGGCGTCAACTCGACTGTGGACCCCACAGCTGCGGTTGACGGCATCTATCGCTCGAACGTCCGCCTTGACGAACTAGCGCCAAACCCTCGTAACCCGCGGTCCGATCTGGGGGATCTCGCCGATTTGGAGAGTATTCGCGATCGTCAGCTCCAGCCGGCGACCGCGATCTCTCGATCCGCCTGGCTCAGGTTGTATCCGGAAGATCAGAGCGCGATCAGCGACGCGCAGTACGTGATCGTCAATGGGTGCCGACGTCTCGCCGCGGCTCGACAGTTCGGGCGCGAAGGCCTCGACATGGTGATTCGTGACGGGCTGGCAGCGGATAAGGCGACGCTGCTGTGGGCCGCGATTGCTGAGAACCTGGAACGCCAGGACTTCGACGTCATCGAAGAAGCGAACGCGGTGGAGGCGATGGTCGCCGAGCTGGGAAGCGCCAAAGCGGCTGCCGAGCGTCTCAACCGCACGGAGGGGTGGGTGTCGCAGCGCCGCACCCTCCTCCAGCTGGACCCGGAACTCCAAGCGAAGCTACGGAGTGGAGAACTCGCGGTGCGGCATGCACGCACTCTCGCGAAGGTCCCGATGGAGGAGCAGGTCGCCGCCTGGCAGGCGGCAAGCGAGAAGCGTGAAAAGTCAACAGACACAGGGGAGGAGGGCGGTAAGCAGGCCCGAACGCCGGAACACTCCTCTGCTGCAATGAAGCGTGCTTTGAAGAGGTTCAAGGCCGAGCCAAGCACCGTAGCGATTGCAATCCGCGAGGTCTGGCCGCCCGAAGATATCGACGCACTCATCGAACAGCTCCAAGACCGTAGCTGAGGCGTTCTTTACCGCGGTAAAGAGAGCTAAGCAGGAGCGACTATGCGAACGCAGAGGTGACCCCTTGAGTGGCAAAACGGCCGACGATCACGCGATGATCGTCACCTCCACAAAGGTTCTGTCCCCGTCGGGGATCGTGTTGGTAGACAAGCCTGTTGATTCGGTCGACAAGCTCCTCAAGGTGTTGGAGTGGCGTCAGCGCCGGCAGCCGTTGTCTCCGGCGGGGTTGCCGGCGCAGGTGTGGGTGATCGACGCTGCGTGCGCACAGCTCGGCTGGGGCCCGGACGATGTCGACCCGGGCGACGAGGCGGATTACTCCGATGAGGAGCTGCGCGAAGGCCGGATGAAGACCGACG
>ERZ501011.183-NODE-183-length-19520-cov-7.586540_pt1 | contig 19520 bp, 20 predicted proteins | sample MGYA00248833_ERZ501011 | MGnify/ENA primary metagenome ERZ501011 (study PRJEB25958, sample SAMN03398530) | human skin metagenome | study: EMG produced TPA metagenomics assembly of the Human Skin Microbiome Metagenome (human skin metagenome) data set. | reverse complement strand
CTTGCTGGCGGGGCCGGAGGCGGAGGGGGCCGTGCCGGTTTTGCGGGCCATGGCGCCTTTGATCTTTCTGGTTGGGATCAACAATGCGCTGGGCGTGACCCTGCTGCTGCCGTTCGGGCTGAAGCGCGCGTTCACAAGCGCAATCCTGGCGGGCGGAGCGGCGGGGCTGATGCTGTTGTGGCCGCTGGCGAGCCGGTACGGGGCCACGGGCGCGGCCTGGACGGCGGTCGCAGCCGAGGTCGTGGTCGCCGCATCGATGGGGTGGGCGGCGGTTCGTGAGTTCGGCGGCCGGGCGCGGCGGATTTCGGCGCGCGTCGGGGAGCAGGCCTCGTGAGCCTGACCGTCTCGGTGATCGTGCCGACGTGGCGACGGCCCGCCGACCTGCGCCGGTGCCTGGACGCGCTCGCCGACCAGGCGCGGGCGGCGGATGAGGTTCTGGTCATCCATCGCGCCGAGGACGCCGAGACCGTGCAGGTGCTGGAACAGGCGCCGGCAGGCTTGGCGCTGCGCCGCGTCGTCGTGGAGGCCGCGGGGCAGGTGGCGGCGCTGAACCGGGGGCTGGAGGCGGCGCGGGGAGACATCATCGCCATCACCGACGACGATGCGGCGCCGCGACGCGACTGGCTGCAGCGCATTGTAGAAGCTTTCGAGCACGACCCAACGCTGACGGGGCTGGGCGGACGCGACTGGCTGCACGTCGAGGGGCGATCGGCGACCGGCGAACGCCGCGAGGTCGGGTGGGTGCAGGCCTGGGGTCGTTGCATCGGCAATCACCACCTGGGTGCAGGCGCGCCGCGCGAGGTGGACATCCTGAAGGGCGCCAACATGAGCTTTCGCCACGTCCATCTCGGAGGCCGGCGCTTCGACGTGGGGCTGAAAGGCGAAGGCGCGCAGGTGTGCAACGACATGGCCTTTTGCCTGGCGCTGCGGAAGGCCGGGCGGCGGCTGGTCTATGACCCGGCCGTGGCCGTGGACCACTATCCCGGCGTGCGTCACGACGTCGATCAGAGAGGGGGTTTTTCGGCCCCGGCGCAAAAGAACCAGGCGCACAACGAGACGCTGGCGCTGCTGGACTTCCTGCCGCGCGGACGGCGGGCGGTGTTCCTGGTCTGGGCGCTGCTGCTCGGGACGCGCGCCAATCCGGGGCTTCTGCAGGGGCTCAGATGGGCTCGGTGGGCCGGGCCGCGGCAAGCGGCGGCGCGGGTGAAGGCGACGATGGAGGGCCGCCTGGCGGGTTGGCGGACGTGGCGCGGATCGCCTCGAGGCGCGGCTTGACGGCGCGGACCGAAGGGATGGCCGCCCTGCTGCCGCTGGTTGTCGCGGCGGCGATGGTCGCGGCCGGGCTGGGAGGCTGGCTGACCTGGCTGTTCACGCCCGTGGCCCTGGCGGCTGGGCTGTGGCTGTACGGGCGCGCGCCGTCGCGGGGGTTCATCGCCTTCTGCTACATGCTGTGGATGGTCGCGCCGTTCGTGCGGCGGCTGGCGGACTGGCAGGGCGGACGGCACGACCTCAGCCCGATCATGCTGGCGCCGGCGCTGGTCACGGGGCTCGGCCTGTTCAGCGCCATGCGCGCCGGGCCGCAGTTGCTGGGGCGCGGGTTCCTGCCGTTCGGGGTGGCGGCGATTGTGTGCCTCTACGGAGGGCTGCTGGGGCTGTCGCAGGGCCGGGGAGCGGCGGCGCTGTTCGGCCTGCTGAACGCCTTGGCGCCCATCGCCCTGGCCATCCACATCCTGGTGCTGAGGCGTGACGCGGATCATGCGGCGGGCGCCGTGTTCGGGATGCTGGCCTGGGGCGGCATGATCATGGGCGCCTATGGCGTCCTGCAGTATCTGTCGCCGCCGCCCTGGGACGTGGCGTGGATGCGCGCGGCCGAGATCGCCTCCGTCGGCCAGCCGAGCCCGCGACAGGTGCGGGTGTTCGCCACCATGAATGCGCCGGGACCGTTCGCGGTGATGATGTCGGCCTGCCTTTTGGCGATGCTGGCGGGCGCAGGAGGACGAGCGCGATGGCTGGGCGCGCCTGCGGGCGGCGTCGCCCTCGTGCTGTCGCTGGTGCGGTCGGCCTGGGGCGGGCTGATCATCGGCGTCGGTGTGCTGATCGCCCTGGCGTCGGCGAAACGACGCCTGGGGTATCTGGCGGCGGCCTGTGGGCTGGCATTGGCGACCGCGCCGCTGGCGGCGTTCGGTGCGGCCGAGGCGGTCGGCGTCCGGATCGGAGGCCTGGCGCGGCTGGATCAGGACGTCAGCCTGCAACGGCGCGCGGCCTTTCACGCCGAGATGACGATGGAGGTGCTGGCCAACCCGCTCGGCCAGGGGCTCGGCGGCTCGGGCGTGGCGACGCGGTTGAGCACGGAAGGCGCGGCGTTGGGCGCGCGCGGCGCCTTCGACAGCGGCGTACTGGACCTCTTGTTCACCTATGGCTGGGCGGGCGCGGTGATGCTGGCGGCGGTGATCGCAACCGTGGCCGGCGCGCTTCGGGCGAGCTGGAGCGGGCCGGGCGCGCAGCTGGCCGCCGCCATTGTGGTCGGGACCACCGCGCAGCTGCTGTTCTTCAACGTGCTGGGCGGGGCGACGGGGATGCTGGTGTTTCCTTTCGCCGCCCTGGCTCTGGCTTTGGCTGATCGAGAACGCGAGGCGCGGGCGTGAAGACGCTGCAGATCGGGCTGGAGTGGCTGCCGGAGCGCGCGGGCGGGCTGCCGCGCTACTTCCACGACCTGATCAGGGCCGCGCCCGGCCACTTCGAGGCGACGGGACTGGTGGTCGGATCCGCCGAGGTCGCCAAGGCGACCGGCGGGCGGGTGCGCAGCTTTGCGTCGCCCTCCGCCTCGCCGCCCATGCGGCTGATGGGCGCGCGACGGGCGATCAGCGCAGCCTTGCTCGAAGAGGCGCCTGATCTGGTCGCCAGCCACTTCGCGCTGTCGGTGCTGCCGGCGCTGGACCGCATCCGGGTTCCGCACGTCGTGCACTTCCATGGCCCTTGGGCGGCGGAAGCGATGGCGGAGGGGCAGGGCGCATCGCGTCGCCTCGCCAAGCGGGTGGCGGAGCGGACGGTGTACGCCCGCGCCGACGACCTGATCGTGTTGTCCGAGGCGTTCGGGCGGGTGCTGCGCGAGGATTACGGCGTCACGGCTGAGCGCATCCACGTCGTGCCGGGCGGGGTGGACGCCGCACGCTTCGATGTGGCGGAGAGCCGGGCCGAAGCGCGGGAGCGGCTGGGCTGGCCGGCGGATCGGACGATCCTGCTGACGGTGCGGCGGCTGGTGCGGCGCATGGGGCTGGATGTGCTGATCGAGGCGACGAGGGAGGTCGTGCGCCGCCGGCCGGACGCGCTGCTGCTGATCGCTGGAAGGGGGCCGCTGGAGGCGGAGTTGCAGGCGCGGATCGAGGCGGCGGGTCTGACGGCCCACGTTCGGCTGATTGGCTTCCTGTCGGAAGAGTCGCTGCCGCTGGCCTATCGGGCGGCGGATGTCGGCGTCACGCCCAGCCAGGCGCTGGAGGGGTTCGGCCTGGTGGCCCTGGAATGTCTGGCGGCGGGCACGCCAGTGGTGGTGACGCCGGTCGGCGGCCTGCCTGAGGCGGTGGGGCCCTTGACCACGCTGGTGTGCGAGAATGCGGGTGCAGGCGCCTTGGCCGAGCGGATCGGCGCGATGATCGAGGGTGTGGAGCGACCCGGCGCCGCCGCCTGCCGCGCCCATGCGCGGGCGCACGACTGGGACGTGATCGCGGGGCGAGTGGCGGAGGTCTATCGCGCGGTGCTGGCGCGATGAGGCCGCCCGCCGTGCTGTTCGTGGACCAGTCGGGCGAACTGGGCGGGGCCGAGCTGTCGCTGCTGGATATCGTGAGCAGGCGGCAGGGTCGCTCGGAGGTCCGCCTGTTCGGTGACGGCGCTTTCGCCGTGCGGCTCCGGGACGCGGGTGTGCCGGTGAGGGTCCTCGGCCTGGGGGGCGTTGATGGCGTGAGGCGGAAGTCGGGTCTGGGAGCGCTGCTAGCCGCGCCCGCACTGGTGGTGGCGGTGATCCGCCTGGCGCGGATGGCGCGGCGGTTCGACGTGGTGCACGCCAACACCTTGAAGGCGTTCGTGGTTGCGGCGCTTGGGCGGCCTCTGCACCGCCGGCCGGTGGTGTGGCATCTGCGTGACCTGCTGACGCCCGAGCATTTCGGAAGCGGGTGGCGTCGGGGCGTGGCGTGGCTCGGCCGGGCGGCCGCCGCCGAGGTCATCGCCAACTCGCAAGCTACGGCCGAGGCGCTGAGGCGGGCGGGCGGCCCGCACGCCCGTGTGATCCACAACGGCATCGATGCGACGCCGTTTGAAGGTCTGGAGCGCACAAAGGTTCGTGGGGCGCTGCTGGCCGAGACAGGCCTTGCGCCCGACCGCCCGATCGTCGGCGTCTTCAGCCGGCTGGCCGAATGGAAGGGGCAGGCGGTGCTGCTCGAGGCGCTGACGCGCCTGCCCGAGGTGCAGGCGATCCTGGTCGGCGGGCCGCTGTTCGGGGAGGAGGCCTATGAGGCCAAGCTGAGATCGATCATTGCGACCAAAGGCCTGGAGACGCGCGTGCGGATGCTGGGCGCGCGGTCGGACGTGCAGGTCTTGATGGTGGCGACGGATGTGGCGGTGCACGCCTCCGTCGCCCCCGAGCCCTTCGGGCGGGTCATCGTCGAGGCCATGCTGGCGGGAACGCCGGTGATCGCGACACGCGGCGGCGGAGTGGGGGAGGTGGTCGAGGCCGGCGAGACGGGCCTGCTCGTTCCACCCGGCGATCCGAAGGCGCTGGCTGTGGCGATAAGGACGCTGCTGGCCGATCCGGGGGAGGCAAGGCGAATGGCGGAGCGCGCCCGAGCCATGGCGCAAAGGCGGTTTTCGTTGGAGCTGTGCCTGGAAGCGGTCGAGGCGGTGCTGGCGGGCGTTCGCGACGGCAAGCGGAGCCTTTAGCCGGCGCAGTCGTTGTTCTCGCCGAACCGTGGAGCCAGACCATGCGCCGTCGCCTTGTCGTCCTGTTGTCCGCCAGCGCGCTTCTGTCGGCCTGCGGGGCGCCCGAGCCGGAAGGCCCGGCGCCGGTCGAGCCCTCGGCTGCCCCCTCGCCGGGCGCGGCGGTCGCCGCATCCACGGGATCGGTGACCTACGCCTGCGAGAGCGGACAGGCGGTGACCGCGACCTATCTGAACGCCGACAGCGCGCAGGTCGCCTATGGCGGCCGGACCTATGCGACACGGAGCGTGCAGTCCGCCAGCGGCGCACGTTACGTCGGCGAAGGTGTGGAGTGGTGGACCGCCAGCCGGAACGGGCAGGAGGGGGCCACCCTCAGCCGTCTCGGGCCCGATGGACAGACGGCGGTGGCGGTGCTGGAGCGCTGCACGCGGCCGACGGCGGGCGCGGCGCCGCAGACCCCTCCGGGGCAGACGCCGGTCGTCGGGACCGCGTCGGGTGCGAACGGAACGGCCGAGCCCTGCCGCGCCGCCCAGCTGAGGCTTTCGGACGACGGCGGCGATGCGGGCATGGGCCACCGCGTCAGCATCGTCGGCGTGCAGAACACCGGCGCCCAGCCCTGCAGCCTGCTGGGCTACCCGACGGTCACGGTGCAGGATGGGCGTGGGCGAGCCCTCAGCCAGGTGCGCGCCCAGCAGAACCCCGGCGGCTATCTGCGCGCGGGGCAGTCGCCCGCTGTGGTGACGCTGGCGGCGCAGGGCAAGGCCTTCTTTGATCTGGCCTGGACCGTCGTGCCGAACGAGGGAGACGGCGAGACCACCTGTCCCACCGCGGCGCGCGTGCGGGTCGCCGTGCCGAACGACGCCGCGCCGCTGAGCCTCGACAAGAGCTTCACCCCGTGCGGGCGCAAGATCGAGGTCAGCCCGTTTCGCGCGGAGGCCGAACCGGATCGCTGAAGATCGGCGGGGATCGGCCACGCTGGAAACGGCGCGCGTTTCGGCGTAACCCGCGCCCATGACCAGCGGATTCCATGCGCGCGTCGCGCAAGAGCTTCAAGACATCTCGGCCCAGGGGCTGACCAAGCCCGAGCGGATCATCGCCTCTCGTCAGGGCCCCGCGATCCAGGTGAACGGGCGCGAGGTGCTGAACTTCTGCGCCAACAACTATCTGGGCCTGGCCGGCGACGAGCGGGTGACGCAGGCCGGGATCGCAGCGGCCGAGCGCTGGGGCGCGGGCACCGCCTCGGTGCGCTTCATCTGCGGCACGCTGGAGATTCACAAGGAGCTGGAGGCGGCGATCGCCGCCTATCTGGGCTTTGAGGACGCCATCCTGTTCGCCGCCGCCTTCGACGCCAATGGCGGCCTGTTCGAGCCGCTGCTGGGGGCGGAGGACGCCATCGTCTCCGACAGCCTGAACCACGCATCGATCATCGACGGGGTGCGGCTGTGCAAGGCCAAGCGCTATCGCTTCGCCAACTCGGACATGGACGATCTGGAGACCCAGCTGAAGCAGGCGCGGGCCGACGGGGCGCGCGACATCATCATCGCCACCGACGGCGCCTTCTCCATGGACGGCTATATCGCGCGACTGGACGAGATCCGGGCGCTGGCGGACCGCTATGATGCGCTGATCATGGTGGACGATTGCCATGCGACGGGGTTCCTGGGGCCGCAGGGGCGGGGCTCGTTCGCGCACCACGGGGTCAAGGTCGACTTCGTCACGGGCACCTTCGGCAAGGCGCTGGGCGGGGCCATGGGCGGCTTCATCTGCGCCTCCAAGCCGGTGGTCGAACTGTTGAAGCAGCGGGCGCGGCCGTATCTGTTCTCCAACGCGCTGGCGCCCGCCGTGTGCGGATCGAGCCTTGAGGCCATCCGCATCGCGCAAGGCGAAGAGGGCGACCGGCTGCGCACGCGCCTGTCGGCCAACGCCCACCGCTACCGAACCGCCATGACGGATGCGGGCTTCACCCTGCTGCAGGGCGAGCACCCGATCATCCCGGTGATGCTGGGCGACGCCAAGCTGGCTCAGGATTTGGCCGCGCGGATGCTGGAGCTCGGCGTCTATGTGATCGGCTTCTCCTTCCCCGTCGTGCCGCGCGGGCAGGCGCGCATCCGCACCCAGATGTCGGCGGCGCATACGTTCGAGCAGATTGATCAAGCGGTCGCGGCTTTCACGACGGCCGGCAAGGAACTGGGAGTGATCCAATGACGCAGACCATGAAGGCCTTGGCCAAGACCGGGCCCGTGCAGGGGTTGGAGCTTATCGATGCGCCGGTGCCGGAGGCCGGGCCGGAGGACGTGCTGATCAAGGTGCACCGGGCGGCGGTGTGCGGCACCGACATCCACATCTGGAACTGGGACGAGTGGTCCCAGAAGAACGTGCCGACGCCGATGATCACCGGGCACGAGTTCTCCGGCGAGATCGTCGCCATCGGCGCCGAGGTCGATCGCCGGCTGAAGGTCGGCCAGCGGGTGTCGGCCGAGGGGCACGTGATCGACCTGAACTCGGAAGCGGCGCGCGCCGGGCACTTCCACCTGGACCCCAAGACGCGCGGCATCGGCGTGAACCGCCAGGGCGCCTTTGCCGAATACGTGGTGGCCCCCGCCTTCAACGTCATCGAGCTGCCGGACGAGGTGCCCTACGAGATTGGCTCGATCCTGGATCCGTTCGGCAACGCCGTGCACACGGCCCAGCAGTTCGACCTGCTGGGCGAGGACGTGCTGGTCACGGGCGCAGGCCCGATCGGCATCATGGCCGCGGCGGTGGCGCGGCATGCGGGCGCCCGCACCGTGGTTCTTACCGACATCAACGACTACCGGCTGGAGCTGGCGGGGAAGGTCGCGCCCGGCGTGCGCACGGTGAACACCACGCGCGAGGACCTGCACGACGTGATCCACGAGCTGGGCATGAAGGTCGGCTTCGACGTGGCGCTGGAGATGTCCGGCTCGCCCATCGCCTTCAAGCAATGCGTGGACACCCTGATCATGGGCGGCGGGCTGGCGCTGCTGGGCATTCCGGCCAAGCCGATGGAGACGGACTGGGGCGCGATCATCCTGAAGGCGCTGACGATCAAGGGCGTCTACGGCCGCGAGATGTTCACCACCTGGAGGAAGATGCTGGGCCTGCTGAAGGCGGGGCTCGACCTGACGCCGCTGATCACCCACCAGATGAGCTACGAGAACTACCGCGAGGGCTTCGAGGCCATGCGGTCGGGCAAGTCCGGCAAGGTGGTGCTGGACTGGGCGGCTTAATCGGATGAGCGCCGTCGTCGACTTTCTGAACGGCGACGGCGCGGACCGGGCGGGGCGGACGTTTGAGCAGGTGCTCCTGTTCGACGACGCGGCGCTGGAGCGCCATCACGACTACATCCAGTGGCTGTTTCCGCTGACCGAGCCGAGCGGCGCCGTGCCCGGATCGCCGGTGCTGAGTGCGGCTGACGTCGCGGCCCTGCGGAGCTCGACCGAGGCGCAGGGCAATCTGCGGCGGGGTGCGGCGCGGATGCTGGCCTTCTACCGCGACACCCGGCATTGGCGCGCGCCGGTAGACCACAATCATCTGCGGATCACCCGCATCATCCGCTCGCTGCGGCTGCTGGTCAGCGACGCGGCGGCGGACGACTTTCATGCGGCGATCGCCAATCTGTCGGCGGAGGCGCCGATCAACGCGCGCAGCCGCGCCTTCTGGGCCGCGGCCTGAACGGCTACTGCGCCTTCAGGAGCTTCATCAGCGCGGGCTCGAATCCCTTGGTCTCGGAGCCGGGCAGGACCTCGGCGATGCGACCGCTCTCATAGAGATCGACGACCACAGGATGGACATAGGAGGATCGGCACACGGTGGGCGTGTTGCCGAGCAGGCCCGCCACGGCCTTCATGCACACGGTGATCTTGCGTCGCCCGTCCGTTTGCGAGGTCGGCGGGTCCATGTCGCGGAAGGCGCGGGCTGCGGACACCGTGCCGGCCCAGGTGCGGAAGTCCTTGGCCGAAAAGCCCTCGCCCATGGCCTCGCGGATGTAGGCGTTCACGTCATCGGAGGTGATCGGGCACAGGGTCCCATCGGCCGTGCGGTATTTGAACATCTGCTGGCCCGGCAGATCCTCCAGCGTGCGGACGACGCGCGCCAGACGGCGGTCGCGGACGCTGACCTTGTGCTCGACGCCGCTCTTGCCCTTGAACTCGAAGGTCATGGCCGCGCCGTCCACGTCGATGTGGCGCTTGTTCAGGGTGGTGAGACCATAGGAGCGGTTCTGCTTGGCGTAGGTCGCATTGCCGACCCGGATCAGGGTGATCTCCAGCAGGCGCACGGCGGTGGCCAGCACCTTGTCGCGGCAGACACCTTTCAAGCCAAGGTCATGCTCGACCCGCTCGCGCAACTTGGGCAGGGCTCGGGCGAAGGCGGGCAGCTTGTCGAACTTGTGCTCGGAGCGGGCCGTGCTCCAGTCGTTGTGATAGCGGTACTGCTTTCGGCCCTTCACGTCGCGGCCGGTGGCCTGGATGTGGCCGTTGGCCCGCGGGCAGATCCAGACGTCCGTCCAGGCCGGCGGGATGGCCAGCATGCGAATGCGGTCCAGCACCTTGGGGTTCTTGACGGTCGCGCCCTTGGCGTCCCGATAGGTGAAGCCCTTGCCCGCGCGGCGGCGGGTGATGCCGGGCGTGTCGTCATTGCACCAGGCCAGACCGGCTGGGGCCTCAAGATCGACCTCGAAGGTCGCGGCGCCGTCGGCCATCAGGCGGCGTCCTCTTGCTGATCCAGCTTGTCGTGCAGCCCGTCGATCCACTTGCGGCCTGGGTCGCCGCCCCACAGCAGCCAGGCGATGTAGCCGGCAGACGGCTTGTCCGGATCGCCCCAGTTCTTGCCGCGCTTGTCCACGTTGTGGCGGGCGAAGTAGCTGTACATCGACTTTATGTCGCGCTCGCTGACGGCATGCTGACCCTTCAGCTGTTCGGCGCGCCGTCGGCCGACATCGGTGCCGCCCCGGCCATGCTGTTCGCGCAGATCCAGCCCCTTCGCCGCGCAGTCGGCGACGCCCTTGGGCGGGGTGCGCTGCTTGTCGGTGAAGACAGTCTTGGAAGCCATGGCGCGGGGTCCCGTTGAAGCCTGCGACGAACGCGGCGGCGAAGGCGCGAGTTCCGCTTGACCCCCGGGGCGGAGCAGGGGACGAGGCGGCATGAACTATCGCCACAGCTTTCACGCCGGAAACTTCGCCGATCTGGTCAAGCACGCGCTGCTGCTGTGGCTGCTGGATGAGCGGCGGGAGAGGGGCCGCGTCGAGGTACTGGACACCCACGCCGGCGCCGGTCTGTACGACCTGAGCGGCGACGCCGCGCGCTCGAAGGAGGCGGAGGCCGGGGTGCAGCGGCTGATGACGGCGGACGGCCTGCCGCCGCGCATGCAGGCGCTGGCCGAGGCCGTGCGGGCGATCAATGCGGCCGGCGAGACGCGCCTTTACCCGGGTTCGCCGCTGCTGGCGGCGCGCGCGCTGCGGCCGGGTGACGCCTATGTAGGCCATGAGCTGAACCCGCCGGTGCTGGAACTGCTGGAAGAGGCGCTGGACGCCTATCCGGAAGCGGCGGCGCATGCGGGCGACGGCTATGCGGCGACTGGGTCGGTCCGGCCGGGGGCGTTGGTGCTGATCGACCCGCCGTTCGAGCGGCCGGACGACTATCTGCGCTCCGCCGAGGCGGCGATGGCGGCGGCGCGGCGAGCGGCGGTGGTGGCGGTGTGGACGCCGCTGAAGGACATGGAGACGCTGGACGGCTTTCTGCGCCGGCTGTCCGGGCCAGTGCTGGTCGCCGAGGCGCGGCTGCGGCCGCTGACCAATCCGATGAAGATGAACGGCTGCGCCATGGTGGTGCTGAACCCGCCGGAGGGGACGGAGGCCGCCGCGCGCGAGATCTGCGGCTGGGTGGTCGAGGCGTTGGGCGAGCCCGGCGGCAAGGCCGAGGTGTGGCGCCTGTAGGCCCGCGTGCTTAGGTCAGGCGCATGAAGCCCATCGCCATCCTGGAAACCGGCCAGCCGCCCGAGGCGCTGCGCGACGCGTTCGACGACTATCCCGCGCGGTTCCGGGCGTTGCTGGGCGAGGGCGTGGCGACGGTGCGTTTCGACGTGCAGGCCGGGCGGCTGCCGGACGATCCGTCCGACTTCGCGGGCGCCATCGTCACCGGATCGGCGGCGGGGGTGTACGACGACCTGCCCTGGATCCGGCCGCTGCTGGACTGGATCCGCGATGCGCGAGGCAAGACGCGGCTGGTCGGCATCTGCTTCGGACATCAGGCGATGGCGCAGGCCCTGGGCGGCGACGTGGAGAAGTCCGAGCGCGGCTGGGGCGTTGGCCTGCATCGCTACCAGGTGTCGGGGATCGAGGACTGGATGCACCCGCGCGCCGACAGCATCGCCATTCCCGTGTCGCACCAGGATCAGGTGGTGGTGCAGCCGCCGGGCTCGCGCGTGATCGCCTCCAGCGCCTTTACGCCCTTCGCCGGGCTGGCGTGGGACGACGCCGTGTCGTTCCAGTGCCATCCGGAGTTCGGCCCGGACTACGCCGCCGCCCTGGTGGAGGGCCGGCGCGACCGCATCCCGGAGGCGGTCGCCGAGCAGGCGCTGGAAAGCCTCAAGCGTCCCAACGACCGCGCGGTGCTGACCGCGTGGATACGCGCCTTTCTGCTGCTGACCCCGCCGCCGACGGAAGAAGGCGGCAGCGGCATCTAGGCGGTCACGGCCACTTCACCACCGGCGGCATGGAGCTGAGGATCGATTCCACATTGCCACCGGTCTTCAGGCCGAAGGTGGTGCCCCGATCGTAGAGCAAGTTGAACTCGACATATCGGCCGCGCCGCACCAGCTGCTCCTCGCGCTCGGCTTCCGTCCAGGGCTCGGCCATGCGGCGGGCGACGATATCGACGTAGGCCGTCAGGAAGGCCTCGCCCACATCGCGGGTGAAGGCGAAGTCGCGCTCGTAGTCGCCGCTGTCGTGATGGTCGTAGAAGATGCCGCCGGTGCCGCGCGGCTCGTTCCTGTGCGGCAGAAAGAAGTAGTCGTCGCACCAAGCCTTGAACGTGTCGTACCAGCCGCCGTGATGGGCGTCGCAAGCGGACTTCAGCGCGGCGTGGAAGGCCACGGTGTCGGGCGCGTCCGCGTGACGATCCACGTCCAGCACCGGCGTCAGGTCCGCGCCGCCGCCGAACCAGCTTTGGGTTGTGGCGATGAAGCGGGTGTTCATGTGGACGGCCGGCACGCGCGGGCTGCGCGGATGGCAGATCAGGCTGATCCCGGTGGCGAAGAAGCGCGGGTCCTCGGCCGCGCCCGGCACTGTTTTGGCGTAGTCGGCGGGAAAGGTCCCGTGCACGGTGGAGCAGTGCACGCCGACCTTTTCGAACAGGCGGCCGTGCATCATGCCCATGACGCCGCCGCCGCCCTCCGGCCGGTCCCAGGGCGTGCGGACGAAGCGGCCGGGCTCCCTGGGAAACAGATCGGCGGGCGCTTGATCCTCCAGCGCCTCGAACGCCGAATGGATGCGGTCGCGCAGGGCTTCGAACCAGGCGCGCGTCTCGGCCTTCTTGTCGGAGAGCAGGTCGGTCATGGCCGCGTCCATAGACCTTGCCGCGCGTGGGGGGAAAGCTTTGACTGGCGCGATCGGTCTCTGTCAGGTTGGAGGAGACCGTTCAGGAGCTTTGCGCATGATCCGATCCCTTCTTCTCGCCGCCGCCTCGATCACGGTGCTGGCTGCGCCCGTGCTGGCGCAGGACACGGCGGGAGAGGCGAGGGCGCGGCGCATCCTGGAGCGCAGCCCTTTGATCGACGGTCACAACGACCTGCCCTGGGCCTTGAGGCAGGGGTTCGGGAATGACCCGCACGCGGTTGATCTGACGCAGGATCAGAGCGCCAATCCCACGACCCTGCACACCGACATCCCGCGCTTGCGTCAGGGCGGCGTGGGCGCCCAGTTCTGGTCGGTCTATGTGCCCGCAAGCCTCCCGCCCGTGGAGGCGGCCAAGGCGACGTTCGAGCAGATCGACAGCGTCAAGCGGCTGGTCGGCGCCCACCCCGACGTGTTCGAACTGGCCTACACCGCCGACGACATCGAGCGCGTGCACCGGCGCGGGCGCATCGCCAGCCTGATCGGCATGGAGGGCGGCTACTCCATCGACGATTCGCTGGGGCTGCTGCGCGAGTTCCATGACGCGGGCGCGCGCTACATGACCCTGACCCACTCGACCACCACGACCTGGGCCGACAGCGCGACGGACGCGCCGAAATGGGGCGGGCTGAACCCCTTCGGCGAAGAGGTGGTGCGTGAGATGAACCGGCTGGGCATGATGGTGGACCTGAGCCATGTGTCCGAAGAGACCATGCTGGACGCCATGCGGGTGTCCGAAGCGCCGGTGATCTTTTCCCACTCCTCGGCGCGCGCGGTGACCAATCACCCGCGCAACGTGCCGGACGCCGTGCTGCGCATGATGCCTGAGGACGGCGGCGTGGTGATGGTGACCTTTGTGCCCGGCTTCATCAGCGAGCAGGTGCGGGCCTGGGGCGCCGCGCGGGCGGCCGAGGAAGCGCGGCTGAAGTCGCTGAACCCCGGCGATCCCGATGCGGTGACGGGCGGTCTTCGGACCTGGATGGCGGCGAACGTGCAGCCGCGCGCGACCCTGGACGACGTGGTCGTCCACATCCAGCACGTGCGGGACGTGGCCGGGATCGACCATGTCGGCCTGGGCGGAGACTTCGACGGTGTCGGGAGCCTGCCGGACGGCGTTGAAAGCGTCGCCGCCTATCCCCGCATCCTGGCGGCGCTGATGGCGCGCGGCTGGACCGAGGCCGATATCCGCAAGCTGGCGGGCGGCAACGTGCTGCGGGTCATGCGCGCCGTCGAGGCCGTGGCGGCAAGCAAGCGCGCCGACCGCCCGAACCTGTCACGCCTGCCGGACGCCCCGGCTCCGGAGTAGGCCACGGATCAGGCGACGGGCGCGGCTATCCGGTCGGCCAAGCGCTGCACCTCCCGATCGATATCCGCCGGCTCGTGGGACGGATCAATTTCGATGAAGGCGACACCGGCGCGACGGAGGGCTTCGCGCTTGACCGCGTCGCGCGCGGCCGCCGTGCCGAGGTAGTGCCCTGATCCTTGATACTCCACCGCCGCCAGCGGAACGCCGTCGCGTGAGATCAGCAGAATGTCCACGCGCTTGCTGTTGATAGCAGCGTGGGCCTTGGGGTTTGTCGATCGGATGATCTCGCCCAAGCTGACCTGAGCCATCACACGCCATGAAAGGTCGCGCGTCTTCACCGCGCGCTCGATCAGCATGAAGACCCTGGCTTCGTCCTTGGACATCAGCCGCTTCTTGTCGAACGACGCCTGCATGACGAGGCGCAGCTGTTCGGCTGCGTCGGTGATCGGCGTCTGAAGGGGCTCGCGCTGCGGCCGATGCGACGATTGAGGCCGCCAGGGCATGCTCTTAGACTTCGCGGCCTTGCGTCCGCGCCAACGCCGTTGCGTGCTGGAGAAGACGTTGCCCGCGAAGAAGGCGCAGAAGATAGCTATCGCGATCAGTGTCGTCAGATTGTCCAAACCGCCCTCCGAACCGCCGCATCATGGCGGCGGGCGGTTTGCGGCCCTTTAATCGGCTCGGTTAATCCGCAACTGGCCGCCTGCTGGGAAAGCGCCGGTCTGACGCAGGCCTTCCCACAGGGCGATGCCGGCGGTGACCGAGAGGTTCAGCGAGCGAGCATCCGGCCTCAGCGGGATCACCACGCGGGCGTCGGCGGCGGCGTGAACGTAGTCGGGCGCGCCGGCGCTCTCCTTGCCGAACAGCAGCACGTCGTCGGGCTGGAAGGCGAAGTCGGGGAGCGGCTCGGCGCCTCGGGTGGTGAACAGAACAAGCCGTCCCGGACCCCGGTCGCGCTGAAAGGCGTCCCAATCGGCATGGCGCGTCATGTGCGAGAGGGGGCCGTAATCGAGAGCGGCGCGCTTCATGGCGCGGTCGTCGAAGCGGAAGCCCGTGGGCTCGATCACATGCAGCGGGACGCCAAGGCAGGCCGACAGCCGGATGCAGGCGCCGACGTTCTGAGGAATGTCCGGTTGAAAAAGGGCGAGACGCATTCTAAGCCGGACACTAAGCGCAGCCTGGGGATTTGTCGCGGCCTTTTGCGAGCCTTTCGCAATGATGTCAGTCCTTTTCGGCGAGGGGCCGAAAGGGGCTGAGGCGGCCTCGAATTTCCGGAAAGAAGCTGAGGAAACGAAGCCGGGCCGGCGCGTCGTCGAGGCGAGCCGGTCGGCGTATGGGAGGTGCATTTTGGCCGAATCGGTCGTGACCCCGGATGCGGACGGCGGCGACGCCACGCGCCGCGACTTCATCCACATCGCGGCGGGCGCCGCGGCGGTCGGCGCGGGCGCCATGATCGCCTGGCCGCTGATCAACCAGATGAACCCGGCCGCCGACACCCTGGCCCTGGCCTCCATCGAGTTCGACCTGACCAAGGTTCAGGAAGGCCAGCAGGTGGTGATCAAGTGGCAGGGCAAACCGGTGTTCGTCCGCTATCGCACCGCCCGCGAGATCCAGGAGGCGGCGGCGACGCCGCTGTCGGACCTCAAGGATCCGCAGGCCGACGCCGATCGCGTCAAGGCGGGGCATCAGCAGTTCCTGGTGGTGGTCGGATCGTGCACGCACCTCGGCTGCGTGCCGACGTTCGGGGCGGGCGACTACGGCGGCTGGTTCTGCCCCTGCCACGGCTCGCACTACGACACCTCGGGCCGCATCCGGAAGGGACCGGCGCCGGCCAATCTGGTGGTGCCTGAATACGACTATGTGTCCGACACCCGCGTAAAGATCGGCTGAGGACCAGGGGGAGGGACATGAGCGAACACGAATCCACCTATGTGCCGAAGACCGGCGTCGAGAAGTGGCTGGACAGCCGGCTTCCGATCGTCCGCTTCGCCGCCGACTACGCCTCGCTGCCGACGCCGAAGAACCTGAACTACTGGTGGACGTTCGGCGGCATCCTGGCCCTGTGCCTGATGACGCAGATCGTCACCGGCATCGTGCTGGCCATGCACTATACGCCCAACGTCGACCTGGCCTTCGCCTCGGTCGAGCGCATCATGCGCGACGTGAACGGCGGCTGGCTGATCCGCTATGTGCACGCCAACGGCGCGTCGATGTTCTTTATCGCCGTATATCTGCACATGCTGCGGGGGCTTTATTACGGATCGTACAAGGCCCCGCGCGAGATGATCTGGATCATCGGCTGCGTGATCTTCTTTCTGATGATCGCCACGGCCTTCCTGGGCTACGTCCTGCCGTGGGGCCAGATGTCGTTCTGGGGCGCGGAGGTGATCACCAATCTTATCGGCGCCGTGCCGGTGCTGGGCGAGCCGATCCTGATCTGGCTGCGCGGCGGACCGGCGATCGACAATGCGACGCTGAACCGCTTCTTCTCGCTGCACTATGTCCTGCCGTTCGTCATCGCCGGATGCGTGGTGCTGCACCTGTGGGCGCTGCACCATGCGGGCCAGAACAACCCGGTCGGCATCCTGATCCCCAAGAACCGGCTGGCCAAGGACACGGTGCCGTTCCACCCGTACTTCACGGTCAAGGACGGGTTCGCGGTCATCCTGTTCCTGATGCTGTTCGCCCTGTTCGTCTTCTTCATGCCCAACGCGCTGGGCCATGCGGACAACTACATTCCCGCCAATCCGCTGCAGACGCCGGCGCACATCGTGCCCGAGTGGTACATGCTGCCCTTCTACGCCATCCTGCGGGCCATTCCGGACAAGTTCGGCGGGGTGGTGGCGATGTTCGCGGCCATCGGCGTGCTGTTCATCCTGCCGTGGCTGGACACCTCCAAGGTACGCTCGATGCGATATCGCCCGACCATGCGGACCTTCTTCATCATCCTGCTGGTGGTGGGCCTGGGCCTGGGCTGGTGCGGGGCGCAGCTGCCGGACGCCCAGGTGATCCCCGGCATGCCGTCCTTCCAGCTGTTCGACGGACAGCTGAACTCCTACCTGTGGCTGACGCGTCTGTTCACCGCCTACTACTTCGCCTTCTTCCTGGTCATCATGCCGGTGGTGGGCCTGCGCGAGACGCCCTTGCCGATCCCGGCCACCATCTCCGAACCGGTGCTGTCCGGTCATGGCGCGCCCGCCCTGACCGCCGCCGCCCCGGCGTCGCCCGAGACAAAGGGCTGAGCGCGATGAGAACCTCCATGCTCAAGACCCTGGCTTCGGCCGTTCTCGCCGCCGGCCTGCTGACCGCGGCGCCCGCCCTGGCCGAGGGCGGCGCGCACCACCCGCGCTCGGGCGGCTTCAGCTTCGAGGGGCCGTTCGGGACCTTCGACCAGGGTCAGCTTCAGCGCGGCTACAAGGTGTACCGAGAGGTCTGCGCCTCGTGCCACAGCATGAACCTGGTGCACTTCCGCAACCTGGGCGACCGCAACGGGCCGTTCTGGAACCCGAAATATCCCAACCCGAACGACAACCCCGTGGTCAAGGCGCTGGCCGCCGAGATCCAGGTGCCCGACATCGACAGCGAGACGGGCGAGGCGCTGCAACGTGACGCCACCTCGGCCGACCGGTTCCCGTCGCCCTATCCCAACGCGACCGCCGCCGCCGCCGCCAACGGCGGGGCCGCTCCGCCCGACCTGTCGGTGATGGCCAAGGCGCGTCACGACGGCGCCAACTACATCTATTCGCTGCTGACCGGCTATCACGCGCCGCCGGCGGGGCTGCAGATCCGTCAGGGTCAGAACTATAACGCCTACATGAACGGCGACCTGACGCCGTTCTGGACCGGCGATCCCGAGCACGTGCCGGCCGGCGGCTTTATCGCCATGCCGGCCCCCCTGCGCGACGGTCAGGTCACCTATGACGACGGCACGCGCGCCAGCGTCGACCAGATGTCCAAGGACGTGGCCGCCTTCATCGCCTGGACGTCCGAGCCCAAGATGGTCGAGCGCAAGCAGGCGGGCGTGGGCGTGATGATCTTTCTTCTGATCTTCGCCGGCCTGACCTACGCCAGCTACCGCCGCATCTGGAAGGGCGTGGCGCACTAAAGGCAAGGCGTGGTTGCGCGGGGCGGCGGATGGTGATGAACTCGGTTCTCCGAACATGGGAGCCTCCGGGATGTCGCTGATCGCCGCCTTCGCCTTCGCCGCCCTTTTCGCACCGGAGGGCCAGGCCGCGCCCAAACAGGCAACGCCCCCGTCCAACCATCAGGTGATCGCGCCGAACCCCAACGCCGCGACCCGCACCATGGACCGGTTCGCTGATAACGAGCGCAACCTGTGGATTCAGGATGTGCGCCGACGCCTCAGTCAGGCGGAGCACAACGAGCGTGTGTATGAACATCGCATGGCGTTGGCTGACCGGCTGGACCAGCTGATCGGCCAGGGCAGGTGCGGCGACGCCCAGGCCCAGGCGGACAACACGCCCCACAAGGATATCGCGGGTGAGGTGACCCGCATCTGCAACGCCCGAACCGGCCGCTAGGCCGCATCGACACGGGCGAAGCGGCTGCTAAGGTCGTCGGGTCAGTCACGATCCAGAGACCTCCTTCATGCGCCTCGCTTCCTCTTCGGCCGCCCTGCTCGTCGCGGCCGGGCTTCTGTCCGCCTGCGCCACCATGCCGAACGGAGCGGGCGGCGACGCCATTGATCTGGCGCGCGTGTCGGAGGATATCCGCGCGCTGTCGGACGACAGCTTCGAAGGGCGCGGCATCGCGACGCCCGCCGAGGACAAGGTGGTGGAGTATCTGAGCCGGGAGTATGCGGCGGCGGGCTTTCAGCCGGGCGGAGAGAACGGCGGCTGGACCCAGGATGTGACGCTGAACCGCTTTCTGGCCTCCAATGTCCAGGCGTCGGTGTCGGTGGGTGACTGGCGGCGCGACCTGGCGCAGGGGCGCGACGTCGTGGTCTCCACCCGCCTGCCGGGGACGGCGGTCAACCTCGCGGACGCGCCGCTGGTGTTCGTCGGCTACGGCGTCAAGGCGCCCGAACGGCAGTGGGACGACTTCAAGGGCCAGGACATGCGCGGCAAGGTGCTGGTCGTGCTGGTCAACGATCCGGACTTCGAGGAGCCGGCGCTGAACACCTTCAACGGCCGCTCCATGACCTACTACGGCCGCTGGACCTACAAGTACGAGGAGGCGGCGCGCCAGGGCGCGGCGGGCGTCATCATCGTGCACGAGCAGGCGCCGGCCTCCTATGGCTGGAACACCGTGCAGAACAGCTGGTCCGGGCCGCAGTTCGACATCGTGCGGCAGAACGCCTCCGCCGAGCGCGTGCCGATGGAGGCGTGGATCCAGCGTGACGGCGCGGTTGAGCTGTTCCGCCGGGCGGGGCTGGACTTCGAGGCGTTGAAGACGCAGGCGCGCAGCCGCGACTTCCAACCGACGACCCTGCCGGACGCGAAGCTGTCCGCCCGCTTCGACGTGGCGACGCAGCAGGTGACGACCCGCAACGTGGTGGCTCGCCTACCGGGCGCGACGCATCCGGACGAGACCATTCTCTATACCGGCCACTGGGACCACATCGGCGTGGGCGAGCCGGATGCGAGCGGCGACCGCATCTTCAACGGCGCGGTGGACAATGCGTCGGGCACGGCGGGCCTG
>ERZ501011.181-NODE-181-length-19690-cov-12.062592_pt1 | contig 19690 bp, 24 predicted proteins | sample MGYA00248833_ERZ501011 | MGnify/ENA primary metagenome ERZ501011 (study PRJEB25958, sample SAMN03398530) | human skin metagenome | study: EMG produced TPA metagenomics assembly of the Human Skin Microbiome Metagenome (human skin metagenome) data set. | reverse complement strand
CAGACACCATTGGGCCCCCCTCATTTTACGTGCCGCGGGGGGGGCGAGCGAAGCGAGCCACGAAGGGTGTAGCAACGTGTCTCGCCAGCCCTTCGTGGCTCGTCGCTAGCGCTCCTCGCGCCTCAGGGAGCACAGGGAGGGCATCGCTTCACCCCATAGACCAGCGGTTTTGTTGTTCTTTCGGATCAGGGACCGGTGATTCGCCTCAAGGCGTCTCGGCGCGCCGATCCCGGCGCGCGATCCGCCAGCGCCGACCGAAGTGGATGAACGTCGGTATGACGATCGTGCACACGGAGGCGATGATGAAGATCTCGATGTTGTCGCGGATGACCGGGATGTTGCCGAGGAAGTAGCCGAGCAGGATGATCCCGGCCGCCCAGGTGAAACTGCCGAGCACACTGAACAGGGTGAACGTCCGATGTGGCATGCCGCTGAAGCCGGCGACCAGCGGGGTCAGGGTGCGGACGATCCCGATGAACCGGCCGAAGAACACGGTGAGCGGCCCGAAGCGGTCGAAGTAGTGGTTCGTCTTGGCGAGATACTCGGGTCCGATGGTGCGCATCAGTTTGCCCTCGACCACCCCGCGCCCCACACGGCGGCCGATGAAGTAGCCGCACTGGTCGCCGATGATCGCCGCCAGCGGCACAGCCAGGCACAACAGCCACAGCGGTGCGAAGGGATCGGGTTGCGCAGCGAACACGCCGGCGGTGAAGAGCACCGAGTCGCCGGGAAAGATGAACCCGACCAGGATGCCGGTCTCCACGAAGATCAGCACGCAGAGTCCGATGAGGCCACCGGTGGCCACGAAGGACTCGATGTCGAAGGGGTTCATCGAATCCAACACTAGTGGCGCAGCGACCCGCCGGGGCCCGGTGACCGTCGCGACGTGGCAAAGCGTCGGCAACCATTCAGATCCCGGCAACCCAGGTCCGGCCGGCACCCCGGCACCCGACGCGCACGACGACCGGTGATGCGGTTTACTCGACGACTAGCGGGACAACGCCCGTTGCCATCCACCGCTCCGTCGCGAGGACGCGACCGACACCGCCCGAGCGACACCGAGGGGAGAGACAGTGCCCACCAAGCACCGGGATCCGTCCCCGACCACGACGTCCGGTCCGACGCTGCGTCCGGTCTCCGACACCGACGTCCGCATCGAGTACCACACCATCCACGGCTACCGGCGCGCCTACCGGATCGCCGGCAGCGGTCCGGCGCTGCTGCTCATCCACGGCATCGGTGACAACTCGTCGACGTGGGACGAGGTCATCCCGATCCTCGCGCAGCACTACACCGTCATCGCACCCGACCTGCTCGGCCACGGGGAATCGGACAAGCCACGCGCCGACTACTCGGTGCCGGCCTTCGCCAACGGCATGCGCGACCTCCTCGTCGTCCTGGGGATCAGCAAGGTGACGGTCGTCGGCCACTCCCTGGGCGGCGGCGTCGCGATGCAGTTCTGCTATCAGTTCCCGCGCTTCGTCGAGCGCCTGGTGCTGGTCGCGGCCGGCGGGGTCACCCGCGACGTCAACCCCGCCCTGCGGTTGTTCTCGCTGCCCGTCGTCCCGCAGGTGCTGTCGGTACTCCGCGTCCCCGGCGTGATCCCTGGTCTCACGACGCTCGCGAAAGCGATCGTCGCCGCGCCGGTGCCGCCCCTGTTCCCGTCCTCGGCCACGCCCGAACATCTACTGGCCGACCACGAGGACCTCATGCGGGTCCTCGGTGGGCTCGCCGACCCCACCGCGTCGGCCGCCTTCCTCCGCACCCTGCGCGCCGTCGTCGACTGGCGCGGCCAGTCCGTCACGATGCTCGACCGCTGCTACCTCACCGAGCGCCTGCCGGTCCTGCTCGTGTGGGGCGACCGGGACATCGTGATCCCCCATCACCACGGCGAACTGGCGCACTCGGCGATCCCACACTCGGAGTTCGAGACCTTCTCCGGCTCAGGACATTTCCCGTTCCACGACGACCCCGAACGGTTCTGCCGGATCGTCATCGACTTCATCGCGCGCCACGCGCCGGTGGAATTCGATCCGCTCAACTGGCGGCATCTGATGTCCGAGGGCGCCCATCCGGAGCAGTTCGTCGGCGACGACGAGACCGTCGACGAGGTGCTCGAGGCCTTCGGAGACGAGCGCAACGCCACCTGACCCGAAACACACTCGCGTATGCCACCATTGCGGGATGACGTACCCGGGGAATGGCAATGACGGCACCCGTCCGTTGCCGCATCAGCCGAACGCCTACGACTCCAGTCCCGGCTTCGTGCCCGCTCCCGCCCAATTCCCGGGCCCCGGCATGGGTTACGCGCCGCCCGGGCCGTTCTTCGACGCGGGTGCCGCAGCATTACCCGAGCCGCCGCTCGTGGTCATCGGTGACATCACGTGCACCCAGCACTACGTGATCACGCCGTCGGGCACGTTCCCGCTCGCGGGTTCGCAGTGGGAGGTCACCGACATGTCCGTGTCCTCCGAACAGATGTCGCAGACGGGCCTGGTGCTGGCGCTCGTCGGGTTCTTTCTGATCTGCTTTCTGAGTCTGCTGTTCTTGCTGATGAAAGAACGGCGCACAACGGGCTTCATCCAGGTACGGGTCCGGGGCGCGGGCGGCGCGATGCACGTCACCAACATCCCCGCCACGTCGCCCTGGACGATGAGCGATGTGTCCGGTCGCGTGTACTACGCACGCGAACTGGCCACCGTCGCCTGAGCCGCCCGCACGTTCGAGATGAGCACGCCGCTCCATCCAGTCACGAGGAGGACCACCCGATGACCACACCAGACAACCCGGGCGACAAGCCCCACGACCCGTTCGTCAAGCAGCCGCCGGCCGACGCCTCGCCGTCGTACGGCACCGACCCCGGCCAGCAGCCGGGGGGTTCGGAGTTCGGCACCGCGGGGCCCTCGCAGCCCGGCGTCGGCAATCCCCAGTACGGCGACCAGCAGTACGGGAGCCAGCAGTACGGGGCACCCCAGCAGTACGGCGACCAGCAGTACGGGGACCAGCAGTTCGGGGCACCCCAGCAGTACGGCGCACCCCAGCAGTACGGAGCCCCGCAGGGCGGGTATCCCGCGGCGCCCGGTTACGGCTACGGCGGCGCTCCCGACCCCACTGCTCCCTATGGCCGCGACCCGGCCACCGGCGAGCCGCTGTCCGACAAGTCGAAGCTGGTTGCCGGCCTGCTGCAGATCTTCCTGGGCAGCCTGGGCGTCGGCCGCTTCTACATCGGCGACAACACCACCGGCGCGATCCAACTCGGCCTGACGATCCTCGGCTACATCACCGCGATCTTCCTGATCGGGTTCGTCATCATCTTCGGTGTCGCCATCTGGGCGCTGGTCGACGGCATCATGATGCTGACCGGCAGTGTTCGGGACAAGAACGGCCTCAAGCTGGGCAACTGACCGCTGCGCTCGAGGAGGCCCCGGGGATCCGTCCCCGGGGCCTTCTGTGTCACAACAACTCCGGGGTCTCCGTCGAGACGGCGGGTGGTCACCCACCGCAGCAACCGGTCGACCCGCGCACGTCGCGGGTCACCGTGTTGCGTGCGGCGAGTTCGTCGTCGGCGGGATAGTCGACGCCGACCAGGCACAGACCCCGGGCCTCGGCGACGGGTACCTGGCTACTGCGTTCCCGCTCCTCGAGAAGCCCACGGCACCAGTCGATGTCGCGCCTGCCGTCGCCCACACTCGCGACCGCGCCGACCAGCGACCGCACCATCGACCAGCAGAACGCGTCCGCGCTCACCTCGCCGACGAGGACTCCTTCGGCGTCCCGAGTCCAAGAGAACCGCTGCAATTCCCGGATCGTGGTCGCACCCTCCCGCCGACGGCAGAACGCCGCGAAGTCGTTCAGGCCGAGCAACTCCGACGATGCCGCGTTCAACGCGTCGACGTCGAGCGGCCGACGCCATGTCGCGGTCGTCCGCGCGACCACCGGTTCGGCACCCCACCGTGCATCGGTCAACCGATAGCGATAATGCCGGCGCAGCGCCGAGAACCGAGCGTCGAACTCCTCCGGGACGACGCGCACGGCCGTCACCCGGACGTCATCGGGACACATCTTCGCGAGACGCCCGACGAGCGTCGCGGGGTCGCCGGCGATCGATCGGGTCTCCAGCACCGACCGCGGAACCGCGGCGTGTGCGACCTGCCCGGTCGCATGCACACCGGCGTCGGTGCGCCCCGCCACGGTCAGCCGCACCGGCACCCGCAGGACCGTCGACAACCTCGTCTCGAGTTCCTCGCACACGCTGCGCTGGCCGACCTGCCGTGCCCATCCGGCGAAGTCGGTGCCGTCGTACGAGATGTCGAAGCGGAGACGACAGAACCCGCCGGCACCGGAATCGGCGCCGACGGGTTCGGTCTGCGGTTCTCGACTCAGTCGACTACTTCTTCTCACCGTCGACGTCGGCTCCGGCTGCCTCGGCATCGGGAGCGGTCGCGGCGGTGGACTCGTCGTCGACGGCCTCGGCGACAGCCTCGGCGTTGGCGACCTCGGCATCGGTGGCGTCGGCCTCGACGGCCTCCACCACGTTCGCGTCAGCCGAATCGGTATCAGCGACAACCTCTTCGGTGGCGTCGAGCTTGTCCTCGGCGGCCTTCTTGGAGGCGGCGACGCGGGTCGCGCGGCTGGCCTCGCTCGACGCGGTGGACTCGCGCACCAGCTCGATCACGGCCATGGGGGCGTTGTCGCCCTTGCGCGGCAGCGTCTTGATGATGCGGGTGTAGCCACCGGGACGATCGGCGAAGAACGGGCCGATCTCGTCGAACAGCGTGTGCACGACGTCCTTGTCACGGATGTCCTTCAGCACCTCACGGCGGTTGGCCAGCTTGCCGGCCTTGGCGTGGGTGATGATCTTCTCCGCGTACGGACGCAGGCGCTTGGCCTTGGCTTCCGTGGTGGTGATGCGGCCGTGCTCGAAGAGCGAGGTGGCGAGATTCGCCAGCATCGCCTTCTGGTGGCTGGCCGACCCGCCGAGGCGGGCACCCTTGGTGGGCTTGGGCATTGTCTTCTCCTAGGAGGACCCCGCATCACTCGATGCGGAAGTCAGGGTTGGGCAGTGACAGCTACCGCCGCGTCGTAGCGACTACAGCTGCTCGGTCTCCGCGAAATCCTCACCGGAATCGGCGTCGAAGGACGCGTCTTCCGACCACGTGCCGGTGGCCGGGTCGTAACCCGCGACCTGCGACGGATCGAAGCTGGCCGGGCTGTCCTTGAGGGACAGACCGAGCGCGTGCAGCTTGACCTTGACCTCGTCGATCGACTTCTGACCGAAGTTGCGGATGTCGAGCAGATCCGACTCGGTCCGCGCAACCAGCTCGCCGACGGTGTGCACACCCTCGCGCTTGAGGCAGTTGTAGGAACGAACGGTCAGCTCGAGATCCTCGATCGGCAGGCTGAACGACGCGATGTGGTCGGCCTCGGCCGGCGACGGCCCGATCTCGATGCCCTCGGCCTCGACGTTGAGCTCCCGGGCGAGCCCGAACAGCTCGACCAGGGTCTTGCCCGCCGATGCCAGCGCGTCACGCGCACTGATCGAGTTCTTGGTCTCCACATCGAGCACCAGTCGATCGAAGTCGGTGCGCTGTTCGACACGGGTGGCCTCGACCTTGTAGGTCACCTTGAGCACCGGCGAGTAGATCGAGTCGACCGGGATGCGGCCGATCTCGGCACCCGACGCCTTGTTCTGCACGGCCGGGACGTAGCCGCGGCCCCGCTCGACGACGAGCTCGATCTCGAGCTTGCCCTTGTCGTTCAGGGTGGCGATGTGCAGATCGGGGTTGTGCACGGTGACACCGGCCGGGGGCACGATGTCGGCGCCGGTGACGGTGCCCGGACCCTGCTTGCGCACGTACATGGTGACCGGCTCGTCCTCGTCCGAGCTGACCACGAGGCCCTTGAGGTTCAGGATGATGTCGGTGACATCCTCCTTGACCCCGGCCACGGTGGTGAACTCGTGGAGGACACCGTCGATGCGGATGCTGGTGATGGCTGCACCCGGGATCGAGCTGAGCAGGGTACGACGCAGCGAGTTGCCGAGGGTGTAGCCGAAGCCCGGCTCGAGCGGCTCGATGACGAACTTCGAGCGGTTCTCGGCGAGGACTTCCTCGGTGAGGGTGGGTCGCTGTGAGATGAGCATTCTGTGGATCTCTCCTTTGGCCGCCCGCTATATGACGGCCTCGAGGGTGTACCGAACAGCTGTTGCTGTCGGGCGGGTGTTGCTCGAAGGACTACTTGGAGTAGAACTCGACGATGAGCTGCTCGGTCAGCGGGACATCGATCTGGGCACGCTCGGGCACGCTGTGCACGAGAACACGCAGGGTCGACGGCACGACCTGGAGCCAACCCGGAACCGGACGATCGCCGACGAGCTCCTTGGCGATCTGGAACGGGACGGTCTGCAGCGACTTCGGGCGGACATCGATGATGTCGTACTGGCTGACGCGGTAGCTGGGCACGTCGACCTTCACACCGTTGACGGTGAAGTGGCCGTGGCTGACCAGCTGGCGGGCCTGGCGACGGGTACGCGCGATGCCGGAGCGGTAGATCACGTTGTCGAGACGGGTCTCGAGGATCTTCAGCAGTTCGTCACCGGTCTTGCCGGTGCGACGGTTCGCCTCTTCGTAGTAGCGGCGGAACTGCTTCTCCAGGACGCCGTAGGTGAAGCGCGCCTTCTGCTTCTCCTGCAGCTGGAGCAGGTACTCGCTCTCCTTGATCCGCGAGCGGCCGTGCTGGCCGGGCGGGTAGGGGCGACGCTCGAAGGCAGCGTCTCCACCGATCAGGTCGACGCGAAGACGACGAGACTTCTTGGTTGCGGGGCCGGTATAACGAGCCATGTTTCTCTGTTCCTCCCTTTCCCGCTAGACCCGACGCCGCTTGGGCGGACGGCAACCGTTGTGCGGCTGCGGGGTGACATCGGAAATGGTGCCGACCTCGAGGCCGGCTGCCTGCAGGGAGCGGATGGCGGTCTCGCGACCCGAACCCGGTCCCTTGACGAACACGTCGACCTTCTTGACGCCGTGCTCCTGGGCCTTGCGCGCAGCGTTCTCGGCCGCGAGCTGAGCCGCGAACGGGGTGCTCTTGCGCGAGCCCTTGAAACCGACGTGGCCCGACGATGCCCAGCTGATGATGTTGCCGCTGGGATCGCTGATCGACACGATGGTGTTGTTGAACGTCGACTTGATGTGTGCGTGGCCGTGCGGGACGTTCTTCTTATCGCGACGGCGGGTGCCCTTCTTGGGGCCTGCGCTACGTGACTTCGGAGGCATTACTTCTTCTTCCCGGCGATGGTCTTCTTCGGGCCCTTGCGAGTGCGGGCATTGGTCTTGGTGCGCTGTCCACGAACGGGCAGGCCACGACGGTGGCGCAGACCCTGGTAGCAGCCGATCTCGATCTTGCGACGGATGTCGGCCTGCACCTCGCGACGGAGGTCACCCTCGACCTTCACCGAGGCTTCGATGTACTCACGCAGCTTCGAGACGTCTGCGTCGGTGAGATCCTTCGCTCGGAGGTCGGGGCTCAGGCCCGTTCCCTCGAGGATCTCCTTGGAGGTGGTGCGCCCAACTCCGTAGATGTAGGTCAGTGCGATCTCCAGCCGCTTCTCGCGGGGGAGATCCACACCAGCAACACGTGCCATGTGGCGGATTTCCTTTTCGATTCTCAGAGGTCTGCTCCCAGTCCGTCCCGCGAGCTGGTGCCGAACCGTGTGTCCGGCCTCGTGGGCTCCGGCCTCTGATCCGGAGGTAGGCGGTGACGCGTCTGTCGCCGCTGGTGTTGGGAGGTCCTGTTGTATTCAGTTGTCGATCTTCAGTTGTTCTGACTCAAGCGACCCGGAGGGTGCGCGTGATCAGCCCTGACGCTGCTTGTGACGCAGGTTCTCGCAGATCACCATGACCCGACCGTTACGACGGATCACCTTGCACTTCTCGCAGATCGGCTTGACGCTCGGCTGAACCTTCACGTCAATCTCTCCTGCTCGGCTCGCCCGCGCGCACGCCGAAACGGCCGTACACGTGGGTGTCGGTCTCCTCCCGAACGGATGTCCGGGAAGTCTGTCCCCGGCGACGCCGGGAAAGTCCTACTTGTAGCGGTACACGATTCGCCCACGAGCCAGGTCGTAGGGCGAGAGTTCCACGACGACCCGGTCCTCGGGCAGGATGCGGATGTAGTGCTGCCGCATCTTGCCGCTGATGTGGGCGAGAACCTTGTGTCCGTTCTCCAGCTCAATACGAAACATCGCATTGGGCAGGGGTTCGATCACTCGACCCTCGACCTCGATGGCCCCGTCTTTCTTCGCCATGTCCTCCGCGATCCTGGCCTCCGACCACGACATCTGGGCGACGTCGCGGCCCATTGGCCGGGTTGAATCAGTGTTTGTCCGTTAGGGTGTGGGCACCGGTCCGCGAGGACCTGCACCCGGTGTGCGCCGACCGGACCCACGTGCTGACACGCCGAGGCCCGGCGCGCGATGCGCACCGACGGTCCATGCTACGCGAACAGGCAGGCCAGGCCAAATGCGTGCGCGGCGTCGCAAGGAGGTCCAAGCGGATGGGGACGGTCGACGACTATCTCGACGGGCTCGACCCGGACGACCGCGCGGTCATCTCCCGGATCTATGACGTCGCCCGCGACACGGTCCCCGGCACCGCGCAGGGCAAGGGCTACGGGATGGGAGGCCCTGACGTATCGCGGTAGCCCGCTCCTGTCGGTGATGCGCACCAAGAAGCACATCGGGCTGTACCCGTTCAGCCCCGACGCGGTCGACGCCGGGCGGCCGTTCCTCGCGGGTTTCGACGTCCAGAAGGGCACCGTACGTTTCCAGCCCGACGCCCCTCCGTCAGACGACGCGATCCGCGCCATGATGACGTTCCGTCGCGATCAGATCGATGGTTGAGGCGAGGGGTGCTGGCACACTGTCGCCATGCTTGCCTTCCTCGTCCGCACCGTGCTGACCGCGGTGGCCCTGTGGGTCGCGACGCTGATCGTGCCGGGCATCGACTTCGTGGGCGGTTCGACGACCGCCGAGAAGGTCGGTATCGCCCTGGTGGTCGCCGTGATCTTCGGCGTCCTGAACGCGATCATCAAACCGATCGTGCAGATCATCGCGATCCCCTTCTACATCCTCACGCTCGGTCTGATCCACATCGTCATCAACGCGTTGATGCTGGAGCTCACCGCGTGGATCACCCGCAACACCACGCACTGGGGGCTCGAGGTCGACGACTTCTTCTGGTCGGCGATCTTCGGCGCCATCGTCGTGTCGGTGGTCGGGTGGCTCCTGGCCCTGCTGATGCGCGACCCGGTCGACCGATGACGAGAACACGCGGCGCCGACACACTGCGCCCCGCACTCCGGACGACATCGGTCCTCGCGGCGCTCGCCGCCGTGGTCCTGGTGGTGGCCGGGTGCGGCAGCGACACCGGCGGGCAGCCACGGTCGGTGACCGTCGTCGGGTCGGGCCAGGTCAGCGGCACCCCGGACACCCTGCGCGCCGACATCGGCGTGGAGGCGACCGCGTCCGATGTGACGACCGCGCTGAACGAGACGAGCGCCAAGGTCACCGCGGTCACCGACGCGGTCGTCGCGGCCGGAGTGGAGCGCAAGGACGTCGCCACGCAGCAGGTGTCGGTGAACCCGCAGTATTCGAGTGCCGCACCCGGCGGTTCGAGCCAGATCAGTGGATACACCGCGACCAACACCATCCGCGTGACCATCCGCGACATCTCTACGGCGTCGACCGTGCTGAGCGCCGCCGCGACCGCCGGTGGGGACAACACGCGCATCAACAACGTCGCCTTCGCCATCGACGACGACTCGGAACTCCTCGAGAAGGCGCGCGAAGCCGCGTTCACCGACGCCCGGGGCCGCGCGCAGCAGTACGCCGGTCTCGCCGGCGACTCGCTCGGCGACGTGCTGACCATCAAGGAGAGCACCAGCGGCCAGGAACAGCCGGTCTCGCCCGGTACCTTCGAACGCGACGTGGCGGCCGCGCCCGTACCGGTCGAGCCCGGCCAGCAGGAACTCACCTTCACCGTCACGGTCACGTTCGCGCTCGACTGAACACCCCGTCCGTGCACCGCACCCGGAGATCGGAGGATCGATGCGCGCCGTTCTCCAGCGCGTCAGCCGAGCGAGTGTGAGCGTCGACGGCGAGGTCGTCGGCGAGCTCGACATCCCGCCCGGCGCCGCGGGCCTCGTCGCCCTGGTGGGGGTCACGCACGACGACACCACCGACCACGCGGTCCGGCTCGCCGACAAGATCTGGCGCCTGCGGATCTTCGACGGCGGGGACGGTCCCGAACGCGCGGCCGCCGACCTCGACGCCCCGATCCTGGTGATCAGCCAGTTCACGCTCTATGCCAACACCGCGAAGGGCCGGCGCCCGTCGTGGAATGCCGCCGCGCCCGGGCCCGTCGCCGAACCGCTGGTCGACGCGGTGGTCGACGCGCTCCGGGCCGCCGGCGCCACCGTGGCCACCGGCCGTTTCGGGGCGCACATGGAAGTCGGTCTCGTCAACGACGGCCCGGTCACCCTGGTGCTCGACGTCTGAGACCGCAGACACAAACAGTCGCAGGACTACCGTGGTGCCGGTGGGACGAATCACCGCACGCCGCCGCGTCACCCGCGTCCGACGCGATGCGGAACCGACGCAGCGCGCGGACACCCTGGCCGTCGAGGAGCCGCTCGAGATCCGGGTCGGCGGGCGCACACTCGCGGTCACCATGCGCACTCCCGGCCACGACTTCGAACTGGTCGCCGGCTACCTGGTCTCCGAAGGTGTGGTGACCACCGGCGCGGATTACTCGACGGCCCGTTACTGCGCAGGCACCGACGCACAGGGCGCCAACACCTACAACGTCATCGACGCGACGCTCGCCCCGCATGTGCCGCCACCCGGTTCCGAGATGGTCCGCGCCAACCCCGTCACGAGTGCATGCGGCATCTGCGGCAAGGACAGCATCGCCGCGGTCCACACCGCGTCGGTCCATGATCCCGCCGCCGACACCATGACCGTGGCCGCCGGGACGGTCCTGGACCTCCCCGACCGGTTGCGCGCCGAACAGAGCGTCTTCGACAAGACCGGTGGCCTGCACGCCGCCGCGCTGTTCGACGCGGATGGTCGCCTTCTCGCCGTCCGGGAGGACGTCGGCCGGCACAACGCCGTGGACAAGGTGATCGGGTGGGCGGTTCTCGCCGACCGACTACCCCTGTCGGGCACCGTCCTCCAGGTCTCCGGCCGCGCGAGCTTCGAACTCGTCCAGAAAGCCGCGATGGCGGGAATCCCGATGCTGTGCGCGGTCTCCGCGCCGTCGTCACTGGCGGCCGACGCCGCCGACGACCTCGGCATCACGCTCGTCGGCTTCTCTCGCGGCGAGTCGATGGTGATCTACAGCCGTCCCGATCGGATCTCCCTGTCCGAAGCCGCGATCACCGAAGAGGTTTCGGTCCCGCGCTGAGGTCGTGACGACGCGGGTCGTCGAGGGCGACCCCGCTGATCGGATCGAACCAGTACGTCTCGTCGACCTCCGGGGTCAGCCCGATCACGTCACCGACCTCGATCGTCCGGCGATGATCGACACGGATGACGATGCGACTCCCGCGCAGCCGGACGTCCGCGCTGCAGTAGACGAACTGTTCGGCCCCCAGCTCCTCGACGAGATCGACCGTTGCGGTGAGGTTCCCGGCCTGCGGTGCAGCCGACACCTGCCACGACTCGGCACGCAGACCGACGACGACGTCGCCCGCGGACGCCGACGACAGCACCGACGGCGGAACCCGGACCTCGGCGCCACCGAGGCGTACGATGCCCGCGTCCACCCGGGCGTCGATCAGACACATCTGCGGTGAGCCCATGAACGACGCCACGAACAGGTTCGCGGGCCGCGAGTAGATCTCGCGCGGACTCCCGACCTGTTGCAGCACACCGTGATCGAGCACGGCGACCCGGTGCCCCATGGTCATCGCCTCGACCTGGTCGTGGGTCACATAGAGCGTCGTGATGCCGAGTTCCCGCTGCATGGCCGCGATCTGGGCACGCGTGCTCACCCGCAACTTGGCGTCGAGATTCGACAACGGCTCGTCCATGCAGAACACCTTGGGACGTCGCACGATGGCACGACCCATCGCGACCCGCTGTCGCTGCCCACCGGACAGCTTCGCCGGTTTGCGGTCGAGAAGCGGTGTGAGTTCCAGCATCTCGGCGACCTCACCGACCCGGGACGCGGTGTCCGCCTTGCTCATCCCGGCGTTCCGCAGCGCGAATCCCATGTTGTCGGCGACCGTCATGTTCGGGTAGAGCGCGTAGTTCTGGAAGACCATCGCCACGTCCCTGGCCTTCGGCGCCATCCCGACGACGTCGACGTCGTCGATCAGGATCGCACCGGATTCGACCGACTCCAGACCCGCGACCATCCGCAGGCTCGTGGACTTGCCGCATCCCGACGGTCCCACGAGCACCATGAACTCGCCGTCGTCGACGGCCAGGTCGAGCGAGTCGACGGCGGGTTTCTGGCCGTCGGCGAAGCGCCGGGTCGCGCCGTCGAAGGTCACCGATGCCACGACCGGCCCCCTCGTCGCCGGCCCACGACCGGCCCCGCCACGTCGCCCGTCATGACGGGAGCTTCGGCGCGATCTGCGCCTCGTAGATCTGCGCGATCTGGCGCTGGGTGTCGGCGAGGGTCGCGGCGACATCGGCGTTCTGCAGGCCGATGCGCTCGTAACCGGTGCCGATGATCTTGTCGCCGCCGGGGACGAAGACCCGCGCGTTGTTCTGCGGTTGTGTCCGCGGAAGCTGCTCGATGGCGGTGGCGAAGTTCGGGTTCTTCTCCAGGAACGCGACCATCGACGGGTCGTCCTGCGCGGATTTGCGCACCGGCATGTAGCCGACATTCTGCGAGAAGTAGGCGGTGTTCTCGGTGTTGGTGATGAACTCGATGAACTTCAGCGCGTTGACCTTGCGCTCGTCGGACAGTTTGGCCGGGACCGCGAGACCGGCACCGCCCGTCGGGCAACCCGAGACCCCCTGCGGCGCGGGCAGGAAAGCAGTACCGAAGTCGAAGGCGGCGTTCTCCGTGATGCCCGACAGATCGCCGGTCGAGGCGATGGTCGAGGCGATGATGCCGGCGCTGAAGTCGCCGGCGATGTCGTTGGAGATCTTCGCGTACCGCTTCGTGTTGATCGAGTCGCTCAGATATTGCGCGGCCGCAACGGTCTTCGGATCGGTGAACTTCAGCTCCCAGTCGTTCGAGTAGGCGCCGCCGAATGTCCAGGTCGGCCCCTGGAAGGTCCATCCGAGGTAGTCGGTCGCGTTGCCCCAGCCGTGCGCGCGCTTGTCGCCGCCGACCACGGTCTGGATCCGCGGGCCCCAGTCGTCGAACTCGTCCCAGGTCTGCGGGCCGCGGTCGGGCAGGCCGGCCCGGCGCCACACGTCTTTGTTGTAGTAGAACAGCGGAGTCGACCGCGCGTACGGCAACGCCCACGTCTGGTTGTTCCACTTGTAGTCGCCGACAAGCGAATCGACGTAGTCGGCGGTGTTCACGTTCGCACGGCCGAAGAGGTCGTCGAGGGGGCTGATCGCGCCGATGAGCGCGAAGTTGAACCACCAGACGTCGGACAGGATCATGATGTCGGGCACGGCGCCGCCGGACAGCGCGGCGTTGAACTTCTGCGCCGCCTCCTCGTAGTTCTTGCCGGCGTCGACGAGCTGCACGGTGATGCCCGGGTTGGCCGCCTCGAATCGAGAGATGAGTTCTCGTTCGACCTCGATGGATTTGCCGGGGTGATTCGACCAGAAGCTCAGCTTCGAGGCGTCGCCCGACGACGAACCGCCGTCACCCGAGGTTCCGGCGCATGCGGCCACCAGAGCACCGGCCGCGGCCGTCGCGGACGCGGCGAGGAACCCGCGCCGGGACATGTTCATCATCTGTCGTCTCCTTCGATCGTCTGTGTGTCAGTCGTTCTCGCGCGGGGGTGTTCTCGCGCCAGGTGTTCTGGCTGGTGGGGTGCCGGCCGGTCAGCCCTTGACCGCCCCGGAGGTGAGGCCCTTGATCATGTGCCGTTGCAGGGCCAGGAAGAGGACGAGCATCGGCAGCATCGCGAGCACGGTCGCCGCCATGACCGGGCCCCAGTTGGTGAGACCGTCGCTGTTCTGCAGGAGGGTCAATCCCACGGGCAGCGTGGCAACCGAGGCGTCGTCGGCCATCAGGAACGGCCACAGGTACTCGTTCCACTCGTTGACGAGGGTGATCGTCGCGAAGGCGACCATCGTCGGGATCGACAGCGGCAGCACCACTCTGGTGAGCAGGCGGAAGTGACCTGCCCCGTCCATCCGCGCCGCCTCGATGATCTCGGGCGGGATGGACAGGAAGTGGTTGCGCATCAGGAAGGTCCCGAATGCGACACCGGCGAGCGGCAGGATGATGCCGATGAAGGTGTTCCGCAGTCCCAGTTGGGCCACCAGGGCGTAGTTGGTGATGACGGTGATCTGGTTGGGCACCATGAGCGCGGCGATGATGACGACGAACACGATGTTCTTGCCCGGGAAGCGCAGGAACACCAGCCCGTACGCGCTCAGCACGCCCAGCACGAACTTGGCCACGCCGAGGATCGAGGTCACGATGACCGAGTTGCGCAGGTAGCTCCAGAACGGTACCGACGTCGTGGCCTCGACGTAGTTCTCTGGACGCCACGTCGACGGCCACCACACGGCCGGTTGCACGTAGATCTCGGTGCGATCCTTGAACGACGCCAACAGGATCCACACCAGGGGCAGCGCGATGATCACCAGCACCACCGTCATCGCCGCGTACCCGCACGCGTCGGCCAGTCGTCGGCGGGTGGCCGGCGTCATCGCCTCACCGCCGGGGCGCCGTCGCTTCTGCCCGGGGCCCGCCGGCGGACGTCTGGACTCGTCTGTGCGCCCCGGCGTGGCAACCCGTCCGGACACCGGACTCGTGGTGACGGGCCTCATCGCGCTCCCCTGTCCATCATGCGCACCTGGATCACCGTGATGGCCAGCAGGACGACGAACATGACGGTCGCGACGGTGGCGCCGTAGCCGGCACGGAAGTTGACGAAACTCTCCTCGTAGACCTGGTAGACCATCGTGGTGGTGCCATTGCCCAACGGGCCGCCCCGGGTCATCACGTTGATGATGTCGAACACCTGTAACGAGTTGAGCAGCACGGTGATCGACAGGAAGAACGTCGTCGGCCGCAGTTGCGGCAACAGCACCTTGCGGAAATAGGTCCACCAGCCGGCTCCGTCGATCGCGGCCGCTTCGTCCAGGTCGGTCCGTTTACCCTGCAGCGCAGCCAGATAGATGACGAAGGCGTAGCCGAGGTTCTTCCAGATGTAGGTCACCGTGATCATGAACAGTGCCCACGACGGCTGCTGGTAGAAGTCAGGTGCAGAGCCCAGTCCGAGGCGCACCATCACGTCGTTGACGAGGCCGAAACTGGGGTCGAAGACGAACTGGAAAGCGATGCCGACCGCCGCCCCGGACAGCACGAACGGAGCAAAAGCTGCCGATCGCACCAGATTTCGGCCGCGCAGTTTACGGTCGAGCAACAGTGCGAGCGCCAGGCCGATGACCATGCTGCCGACGACAGCGGCGACCGTGAAGATGACGGTGTTGGCGACGATCACCCGGGTATCGGCACGGGTGAACCATTCGAGGTAGTTGTCGATCCCGACGAACGTCGCTCCCGCCTCGGCGATGTTCCAGTCGTAGAACGACATCCGGATGTTCTCGACGAGCGGTCGATACGTGAACACGCCGAGGAGGACGAGGTTCGGCACGACGAGCAGGAGGAACAGCCCATAGCTTCGCCAGGGACGCCGCCCCGTTGCGGGCAGCACATGTTCGTCGACCGATGACACTGGCGAAGTCTCGCCGTCGGAGACGACCGGATGGTGAACTCAGGCGGCGATTCCCGTGAACGATGCCTTCACAGCCGGGGCGGGCGGGTCACTCCCCTCGTGACGCCGCCAGCCGGACCAGCTGACCGGTCGTGGCATCCGGCAGGTACGCCCTGGAGACAGCCACACCGATACGCGGCAGGTCGGATTCGTCGCGGAACGCCAGGTAGACGGGCTCGTAGCGGGGATTGAACTTCTTCTTGAAGGTGTGCAGTGAGCGGAATCCGTAGTAGGGCTCGAGCGCGGCACCCAGCGTGTCGAGCAGTTTGTCGAGCGGCTCGGCGTCGAAGTCGCCCGTTCGCGCCAGCGGTGCGCCAGACAGCGAGATGAACTGCGCTCCCTCGTCTTTGAAGGCGACTGCCGACGACGCGATGAGATACTCGACGACCGGCCCGAACCCGTCCGTACGGCGTCGCATGATGTCGAGCGTCCATCCCGCGACGTCGCCACCCGGCGCGTACACCGGTAGCCACGAGAGCACGCCGTGCACGTTGCCCGTCGGATCCACCGCGAGTGCCACCCGGACCGCGGGGTCCATCGCCTCCTCGACACTGCCCAGGGTGAATCCCATCTCGGGAAGGCCCTTGTCCCCCACCCACTCCTCCGAGATCGCGCGCACCTGGGTCTTGACGGCGAACGACTCGTCGGCCAGCGAGACCATCCGCATCGAGATGTCCTGCTTGGTGGCCTTGTTCATCGCCGATCGCACGTGCTGCCAAGGCTTGCCCTTGAACTCCAGACCCGGCAGGTCGACGATCGTGTCCTCGGCGATCTGCACACTGAGCCATCCGCGTCCGGTGACGATCTCCGAGGTCGCCGAGCCGATCGAGAACCAGCACGGAGTCGCGCCGGCGCTCTCCGCGAGGTCGACGAAGGCGTCGACGGCGTCGGCCAACCGCTCGGGTGCGCACACCGGGTCGGCCAGGGCCACCATGGTCCCGACGTGCTTTCGGTAGGTCACGACGGACTGGTCGTCGAGATCGCCCGCAGCGCCGGTGAACTGGTAGCTGTTGCCCGGCCAGGTCGTCATCCACGACATCGTGCCGCCGCCGTGCGCGCGCAGCAGTTCCTTGACGCGGGCGACCGGGTCGTCGCCGTCGACGGACGCACCGACCTGACGCACGCGCCACGGCACCGCGAACGCGAACCGGCCGGGGATCAGGATGGCCAGGACCAGCACCCAGAGCAACGTGGTTCCGAGCGTCACGGCGCCCTCCGACGACACGTCGGTGAAGACCACCAGGATCACCGCCAGCAGGGTCGCGATGACGTTGAGCGCACCGAGGACGACGGCCACCCACCACGCCCACCGCTTACCCCGCCGGAGTTGATCGGCGATGAGCACGTTGACGACGAGGCCGATGAGCATCGTGAACACCGAGTCGTCCCCGGCGTCGGTCGGCCCGAGCGGCCCGCTGCCCGGGAACAGGAACACCAGGAGGTTCGCGCCCGCGATGACCAGCAGGGCAGCGCAACCCAGCATGCGGACCTCACGCCGGGTACGCGGCACCCAACCGTGTTCGTTGGTGGCGAAGAACTTCTCCCCCACGATCAGCATGATGATCGCGGCGAGGACGTACTCGACCGAGGCGAGGGTCCCCTCGAACAGGAACGCGACCGAGACGATGGCGCCCAACAGGACCCGCACACGTAACCGCCAGGGCGATCGCACGGTCGCCGAGGCCACCGCGACCGCCGAGACCACCAACGCCCCCACCCCGGTGGCGCGCGACTCCGCGAGTTGCTCCGCCCACCGCCACGACGTGACCTCGGAGGAGAGCAACCACAGCAGCAACACCGTCAGCAGGGATGCGATCAGGTGGCCGCCCACACCGACCAGAACGGCCCTCACGGTGCCCAACTGCCATTCGGCCCAACCCATTCCGACGACGACCGCCACCAGCGCCAGCAGGTACAGCCAGGGTCCGGGCTCGACGAACGCGGAGCTGACCGGCGTCCACCACTTGCCCTCTCGGAGCGCCGGAAGCCCGAAGGCCACCTCGTGATACCACGACTTGTCGTTCGCCCTACCCCACAGCGATCCGGTCGTCGCGCCGACGATCAGCAGGGCCGCCGCGAGGGCGACGGTGAACGGAAGCCGCCGCACGACGGTGAGCCAGGAGACGTCGGAATGCATGGTCAACGGTACGACGACACGACCCGCCGCACACGGTCATCTGGTTGATCGGTCACCCGCCAGCGTTGGAACCCACCATTCGTCGTCACGACGCCACAAGACGGGCACATCGTCGATGCGGATGGAACCGGGGTCGAGCCACCACGTCACGTCCGGGCCCCATCCGGCCAGCACCGTGGCCCCGTCCCGCTCCGGGAGTGGGATCTCGATCCCCGCACTCGTCAGATAACCGTTGACGCTCACGTGGACGGCATCGAGGTCGGCGGCGACGGCTTGCCAGTCGGGCACGAACCAGCGGCGATGGCGTCCGGTGGTGTTGTACCAGTCCCATCTCCTCGACGCGGTCACCTCGAGTGGGTAGCGGTCGACCAGCCGAGCCCAGTCCGCGGGTGCCGCGACTTCGTATACCCGCGCGGGTTCGCCGACGGACACCGTCCAGACTCGGGCCTCCTCTCCGATCGAGGTGTCTTCCTCGGCGACGAGCTGCAACGCGCCGAGGCCCGGGCGGGCACGCGTCGTCTGCACCGTCCCCGCGGCTTACGGCGTCGACCACCACTCGTCACTGAACGCGCGGTGAGGATTGCGCTCGAACTCCCGACGCGAGCGCGCCTCGCCGGCTTCGACGTGGGCCCGCCACTCATCCCACCGCACGCACTCGCTCCGGCACGGCAGGGCGGACTCCGGAAGCGCCTCGTTTCCGAACGGGTAGGCGATCACGCGCTGGAGCGCGAGATCGACCGGGTCGTCCCACCATGCACAGACCGGATGGCGGAGCAGCACCCCCGCTATCAGCTCGAGCACCGCAACGACTTCTGTTGCGGCATAGCGGATGTCCTCCTCGTCGGGAGGCTGCCAGTGCCGCGCGAAGTCCACCGCGTACCCGAGTGCACCCAGGAGCTCCGATTCATCCGCCGCCACGAGGCCTTCGACGTCGACGCTCCGAATCGCGGCCCGAACATCTGGAGATGTCCGAGGTCGCCGATACTGATCGACCCGTTCCCCGTGGCGTAACGGAATGACATGTTCGCGCAGAGGGATCGTCCGCGTCGCGTAGCGAGGATCTCTAGGGTGCGGGCCATCTCGCCGCCGGTATCGGTGCCGGATGCCGCACGCCATCGGATTGGTGCTCGCGGCTTACCAGACCGCTGAGATGATGCACTCCGCGCTGTGGCGCGAACCGCCTTACCATCTCCCACCGACAACCGTTCGCCACCCAAGAGATGACGAAACTCGTTGCACACCAACCGAATAGCCGGTAGAGTGGAAATCACATCCGATTCACCACGGGGGGTGAGGTCGTGTTTGATTCCCAACGAGACGTCGGCACCGACGCGCCGACCCCTCGTGCGGTCGAATTGGTTGCCGATCTGCATCGCACCCTGGACAAGTTGCAGACCGTGGATCTGTCGCCGTGTACCGATGCCGAACTCGCCGACGTGGCCGCGGAGACCGAACGCGCCATCGCACGTCTGACCGTCGCCGGTGACCGGCAGATCGATCAGGTCGAGGCTCGTGATCTGCCCCGCAAGGCCGGCTGCCGCACCCTCATGCAGTTCATGACGCACCGGCTGCGGGTGTCGAACCCGATGCGCCGCCGTAAGCAGATGGACGCCACCGCCCACCGGACCAGCC
>ERZ501011.180-NODE-180-length-19768-cov-6.476234_pt1 | contig 19768 bp, 14 predicted proteins | sample MGYA00248833_ERZ501011 | MGnify/ENA primary metagenome ERZ501011 (study PRJEB25958, sample SAMN03398530) | human skin metagenome | study: EMG produced TPA metagenomics assembly of the Human Skin Microbiome Metagenome (human skin metagenome) data set. | reverse complement strand
GGCCGGTCTTTCGACCGTCCTTGTCGAACACCATGCGGACAGCCAGGCAGGCGCGGTTCTCGCCGGCCTTGAGGCTGCACAAGCCGTTGGACAGGACCTCGGGCAGCATGGGCTCGACCCGGTCGGGGAAGTAGGTCGAGTTGCCCTTGGCCCGCGCCTCGCGGTCCAGCGCCGTGCCGGGCCGGACATAGGCGGCGACATCGGCGATGGCGACCCAGACGATCCAGCCGCCTTCGTTCTTCGGATCCTCGTCGCGCTGGGCGTAGACGGCGTCGTCGTGATCGCGGGCGTCGGCCGGGTCGATGGTGATGAAGGGGACTTCGCGCAGGTCCTCGCGCCCCTTCAGCGTCGGCAAGGCCTGGTCCTCGGCCTCGCGCTCCACGGTTTCGGAGAAGCCGGTCGGCACGCCGTGCGCATGGATGGCCAGCAGGGAGGCGGCGCGGGGATCGTCCTCGCGGCCGATGGTCTCCAGAATCTTGCCGCGCTTGGGGCCGTAGCGGTGATCGCCCTTTTCGATGGCGGCCAGCACCAGGTCGCCGTCGCGCAGATACTCGGCCTGAACCTTGGGCACCACCAGCACGTCCTTGGACCTGCGGTCCACCGGCTCGACCCGCGTCTCGCGCGCCGACTTGCGGATGACGCCCAGCACGCGGTTGGTCGACGCATCCAGCCGCTTGATCAGGCGCGCCTCCCAGCCGTCCTGGCCGTGCTGGAACTTGACCAGCAGGCGGTCGCCCATGCCAGGAGCCGGGGCGTCGGTCTTTCGATCGGGCATCAGCAGCGCGCGCGGCGCATCCGGCGAGGCGTCGACCAGCCTGACGTACAGTTCGCCGTCGGCGTCCCGCTCGACCACGTCGGCCACGCCGACCGGAGGCAGGGCGCCGGCTTCGGAGAAGCCCTTGCGGCCGCGCTTGCCGAGCTTGCCGTCGGCCTCGAGCTCGCGGATCATCTCGCGCAGGGCCCGACGATCGCCGCCCTTCAGGCCGAAGTGGCGGGCGATGTCGGTCTTCTCGGCCGATCCCGCCTCACGCAGGAAGGCGATCAGCGTGTCCTTGTCGGGGAGGCCTGCGGGCGGCCTCTTGGTTGATTTCGTCATTCAGTCCTTCACGCCGCCGACTCTTCGGCGGGATTGATGCAGGAAAGGTCGAGCGCTCGGGCGGCTGCGGCCATGTTGATGTCCAGGGTTATCAAGCGGGCGTCGATCCGCCGGCAGACCGCGATGTGCAGAGCGTCGGGCGCGCGGAGCTTCAGGTCGAAGTGACGCACCAGAGCAGTGGCTTCGCGAACATCGGAGCCCTCGATTGGGATCGGCGCCGCCGTCGCCGCAATCCAGTCGTCGAGGTCGTGCAGGGCGGCGTCCGCCTCCGTCAAGGTCAGCGTTCGTGTCCGCACCAGTCGCGACACGGCTGATGAAACCTCCGCCACGACAAAGTCGCTGACCTGTGGTCTCTGCGCCTCGGCCATGAGGTCGATCACCGCGCGGCTGTGGGGCTCTATCATCAAGAACGGCACAACGACGCTGGCGTCGAAGTAGTCGATCATTCCACCGGCTCGTCATACATGCCGTTGATCAACTCCACGGATGTCATACCGAGCGGCGGACGACTGAGGCGCCGCTCGGCGATTTCCAGCATTCGGGCCTTACGCTGCTCCGGCGTCAATGCGGGCAGGGAGCGAAGCTCCGCGACCGGCTTGCCGTGCCGCGTGATGGTGATCTGCTCGCCGCTTTCCGCCCGATCCAGCAGGTGGGTGAAGTTGTTCTTGGCTTCCGCAACGCCGTAGGTGGCCATGACCCATCTCCATTATGGCCAGAAATATAGCCATTCTGATTGGTGTTCGCCAGCGGCCGAGCGGGCGTGTGTGGCGGTCATACCTGACGCGGGTTGACCGGAAGGGGCTGGACCCTCAGCTTTCGGGCTCGATCCCGCGTGGAGTTTCGCATGTCCCTGTCCGCCCCAACCCTCAGCGCGCCTGTTTCGACGCCGCTTGATCTGATCGGCAAGACGCCGATGGTGGAGGTGAAGCGGATCGACACCGGGCCGTGCCGCCTGCTGCTGAAGCTGGAGGCGCAGAACCCCGGCGGATCGATCAAGGACCGCATCGCCGTCGAGATGATCGAGGCGGCGGAGCGCGAAGGCTTTCTGAAGCCTGGCGGCACGATTGTTGAGGCGACGGCCGGAAACACGGGGCTGGCGCTGACGCTGGTCGGACGGGCGCGGGGCTACAAGGTGCTGCTGGTCATTCCCGACAAGATGTCCAAGGAGAAGATCCAGCATCTCAGGGCGATGGGGGCGGACGTCCGCCTGACGCGTTCGGACGTGCCGCACGGCCATCCGGAATACTACACCGACATGGCGGAGCGGTTGGCGCAGGGGATTCCCGGCGGCTACTACGTCAACCAGTTCGCCAACGAGGCGAACGCCGAGGCGCATGTGAAGACGACCGGCCCCGAGATCTGGGAGCAGACGGGCGGGCGGATCGACGCGCTGGTCGCCGGCATCGGCTCGGGCGGCACCATCACCGGCACGGCGCGGTTCCTCAACAGCGTGGGTTCGGACGCCGAGATCATCTTGGCCGACCCGGTCGGCTCGACCCTGGCGGGGATCGTCAACGAGGGCGTTCCTGGCCCTGAGGGCAGCTACACCGTCGAAGGCATCGGCCAGAACTTCGTGCCGGACACCGCCGACATGAGCCTGATCGACCGCGCCTATTCGATCCCGGACACGGAGGCGATTGCCACCGCGCGCGAGCTTCTGCTGAAGGAGGGCATCCTGGCGGGCTCATCGTCGGGCACGCTGATCGCCGCCGCCCTGCGTTGGTGCCGCGAGCAGACGGAGCCCAAGACCTGCGTCACCTTCGTTTGCGACACCGGCGCCAAATACCTGTCCAAGGTCTACAACGACGCCTGGCTGGCCGATCAGGGTCTGTCGGACCGCGAACTGCACGGCGACCTCTCCGACCTGATCACGCGCAAGTACGAAAAGGGCGACGTGGTTGTGGCCGGGCCGGACGATACGCTGGACACCGCCTTCAAGCGGATGCGCGGAGCCGACGTGTCGCAGTTGCCGATCATCGACGAGGGGCGGCTGGTCGGCATCCTGGACGAAAGCGACATCGTCCACATCATGAACACCGACGAGATCACGCGGAAGGAGCGGTTCGCCAAGCCGGTGTCCTCGGCCATGACGCGCGATCTGGACACGGTGCAGGTGTCCGAGCCGCTAGATGCGCTGATCCCCCTGTTCGACCGCGACCGGGTGGCGCTGGTGCAGGACGGCGACCGGTTCGTGGGCCTGATCACCCGCACCGATCTGATCAACCACCTCAGCCTGAACCGGTAAGTCGATGTCCGGCAAGAAGAACAACCAGGGTTTCTCCACCCGCGCCATCCATGCCGGACAGCGTCCGGACCCGACCACGGGCGCGGTGATGACGCCGATCTACGCCACCTCGACCTACGCCCAGGAAAGCCCGGGCGTGAACAAGGGGTACGAGTACGCACGCGGCAAGAACCCGACGCGAGAGGCGTTCGAGGCGTGCATCGCGGACCTGGAAGGCGGAACCCACGGCTTCGGCTTCGCCTCCGGCATGGCGGCGACGTCCACGGCGCTGGAGCTGCTGGACGCAGGCGATCATGTGGTCACCGGCGATGACCTGTACGGCGGCTCGTGGAGGCTGTTCGAGCGGGTGCGGCGCCGTTCGATGGGGCTGGACTTCGCCTATGTGGACCTGAGCGACATCGCGGCGGTCGAGGCGGCGATCACGCCGAAGACACGGATGCTGTGGGTGGAGACGCCGACCAATCCGATGATGAAACTGGCCGACATCGCGGCGCTGTCGCAGATCGCAAGGGCGCGCGGGCTGATCCTGGTGGTGGACAACACCTTCGCCACGCCCTTCTGCCAGCAGCCGCTGAGCCTGGGGGCCGACGTTGTCATGCATTCGGCCACCAAATATCTGAACGGACATTCCGACATCATTGGCGGGGTCCTGGTGACCGCCGACGCCGATCTGGGACAGCGGATCAAGTTCTTGCAGAACTCGGTCGGCGGCGTGATGGGGCCGTTCGACGCTTTTCTGGCCAATCGCGGCTTGAAGACGCTGGCGCTGAGGATGCGGGCGCATTGCGAAAACGCCATGGCTGTCGCGCGCTGGCTGGAAACCCGCGCGGGGGTGGCGCGGGTGATCTATCCGGGCCTGATCGCCCATACGCAGCACGATCTGGCGGCCCGCCAGATGCCCGGTGGGTTCGGGGGCATGGTGACGGTGGTGCTGGACGGCGACCTGGAGCGCACCCGGCGCGTTCTGGAGGGGGTGGAGGTGTTCACCCTGGCGGAGTCGCTGGGCGGGGTCGAAAGCCTGGTCAACCATCCGGCCATCATGACTCACGCCTCGGTGCCGCGTGAGGTGCGCGAGGCGGGCGGGGTCAGCGATAGTCTGATCCGCCTGTCCGTGGGCGTGGAGGACGTGGACGACCTGATCGCTGATCTGGATCAGGCGCTGGGCTGATCGGCGGGCGGCGCCGCCTTCAGCATGGCGGCGCCGTACAGGCGGGGTTCGAACCGCCTGGTCCAGAACACCTTGCCCAAGCCTTTGGCCACCCCGTCCATCGCCTCGGCGCGGCGGGGGCTGCGCATGAGCCAGAGCGGCGCGAGTTTGAGGCCGCGAGCAACCGCCTGAACCGCGCCGACCGCCATCCACTTGGCGACGCCAGGCCAGTCCCGACGCGCGGCGGCGGCCTGGCTGGGGCTCTGGCCATAGGCGAAGGCGCGGGTCAGGGCGTAGCGCAGTGTGGCGCGATGCGGCGGCGCGAATTCGTCGACCCACGCCTCAGCGGCCCAGCCGAAACGGCCGCCGCGGGCACGCACGCCGGCGAACAGCACGTCGTCCTCGCCGCCGGACTGATCCATGGCGGTGTCGAAGGGCGCCGGGCCCGGAAGGGCGACAGCGCGGCGCATCAGCGAATTGCCGCAGCCGTAGGGCTCGTCGATCAGGCGGGTCTCAGCCGGCCCATCCCGTCCGAAGAACCGCTCGAGATAGAGCGCGGCCCAGCCGGCGTCATCGGGCACGCGGCCTCGAATGGGGCCGAAGACCACGTCGGCGCCCGTGTCCTGCATGCCCGCGAGCAAGGCCAACAGCCATCCGGGAGAGGCCGCCTCGTCGTCGTCGAGAAAGGCGATCAGGGGAGCCTCAGTAGCCGCCAGACCGGCGTTGCGCGCCGTCGCGACGCCGGGCACAGGGGCGTGGACATAGACGAGCGGGGCGGGCGCAGCGCGTCTTAGCCGCTCCACCACCTCTGCCGCCGAACCTTGCGGATCGTTGTCGGCGACCACGATGGCTGTCAGTCGGCCCTCGACGCCTGTCTGGGCGAACAGCGAGCGCAGCGCCCGCTCCAGGCTGTCGGGCCGCCGCAGCGTGGGCACGATCACCGCCACGTCGCCCATCAGATCGCCTCGGCGTAGAGGGCGGTGCGATAGAGGCGCAGCGCAAAGGCGCGTGCGGCGACGGGCAGGGGCGACGCCTTCGCGGCGGCCTTCAGAACTCCGCGCAGCACACCGCGCGCGGGCAAGCTGCGCAGGACCCGCGCGACCTTGTAGCTGGGATAGGCGGTGGCGAACTGCGGGTGCAGCGCGACGACGCGGGCGAAGTTCGGCGCGCCTTGCTCGAACTTGCGGGCCAGCGCATCCACCGTGTCCAGCCCCATGTGGGTGGCCGGATTATCGACATGGACGATGGGGAAGCGGCGCGACACCCGCATGGCCCACTCCACATCCTCCCAGCCCCAGCCGGTGAAGCCCGGGTCGAACCGCTCGGCCTCGAACACGTCGCGGCGGACCAGGAGGTTGGAGGTGTAGACGTACTTCTCCGGCTGCTTGGCGCGATCGGACGCCGGGACGCATTCGGAGCGCAGGGACAGGGCGCGGTGAACGGCGAAGCGCGGATCCTGCGGCGCGGCGTCCAGCGAGAAGCCGCCGAAGGCGACGGCGGGCGCAGGGTCGCGGGCGATCTCGGTCCAATTCCGAAGAAAAATCTCCGTATCCGGCCGCATGTCGCTGTCCAGAAACAGAAAGGCGTCGGCGCGCGCGGCTTCGGTCAAGCGGTTGCGCCCCTGCGCTCGCCCCTCGTTGGTCGGCAGGCTGATGAGGCGGATCGGCAGGGGCAGGGTGCCGATCAGGGCGCGCAGACGTGCCGTGAGCGCCGGATCGCCTGTGCCGTCGTCCATGACGATGACCTCGGCCGCGCCGTCCAGGGGCGTCGCTTCGGCGGCCAGCTGCGTCAGCAGGTCAGACGGATCATCCCTCAGGAAGGGGATCAGCACGGACACGATGGGCCTGGCCGCCATGAAGGCGGCGTTGTCGTGGATCTGGGGCGAGGTCATGCGGGCGCGTCCTGCCGGCGGGCCAGCAGGCGTCGGGCGACGTCTCGCACGCCGGCTGCGTTCAGCATCAGCACCATCACGGCGTAGACGACCGCGCCTGTCCCCGCGTCCAGCACCAGTTCGGCCAGGCCTCCAAGCGCGGGCAAGATCCCGACCACGGCCGCCATGGCGCCGGCCGCAAGGCCGCAGCGTGCGAGCGTCCCCCACGGCACCGGAAGCGGGATCGCACGTCGGCTGAGAAGGACACAGGCGACCAGGCCGATGGCGAAGCTGCCGGCGGTGGCCCAGGCGGCGCCGACCAAACCGAAGCGAGGGATCAGGAACAGGTTCAGCCCGATGTTCGCGACCGCCGGAACGGCGGTGGTCAGGAGCAGCAGCTCCGTCCGCTTGCCCAGGGTGAAGCCGAAGCCGAAGTAGTAGGCGATCATGCCCGACAGAAAGGCCGAAAGCGCGATCCACGGCGTGACGATCACGGCTGCGGCGCGCAGGTCCTCGCCGATCATCAGCTCGGCCATGGGCCGGGCGACCAGGGCCAGCCCCACCGCCGCCGGCAGGGTGATCAGCACAAGCGTCGAGGCCTGCTCCAGCGCCGAGCGCCTCAGCGCCTCGCGCCCGCCACGCTCCAGCGCCATCACCATGGCCGGCGCGCCTGCGGCCCCCAGCCAGATGAACATCACGTCCAGCGTACGGTTCGCCAGTGAATAGCTGGCGTGATAGGCGCCCACCGCCGCCGCATCCATGAAGGCGGCCAGCAGGAAGCGGTCGGTCGAGGCCAGCACCAGCGCCAGCGTCAGGGACGCGGCGACGGGATAGCCGAAGGCGGCGTAGGCCTTGAGGCGCGCCCTGTCGACCACGCCGCGCCTGGCCTGCCGCAACTCGCCCGGAAGCACGAACGGGAGCGCGAACAAGGGCGCGACCAGCAGGCCCAGCAGCGGAGACGCCGCGCCCGCGCCCGCCAGCGCGAACCCCGCGCCGACGGCGAAGCCGACGATCGCCACGCCCATGTCGACGCGCGCGGCCTTTGCGACCTCGCCCGCCGCGCGAAACCGTTCCTGCGCCAGCTTGGCCAGGCACCGCAGCGGCGCGCCGGCCAGACCCGCCGCCACCGCCAGCTTGAAAGGCAGGCTGGCCGGCCACAGCCAGACGCCGAGAGCGGCCGCCGGGACAAATATCGCGATCACGAGAAAGGCCGTGCGGTACAGGCTGGCGAAATGGCTGGCGAGGCCTTCGGGCGTCTGCTCCCCGGCCCAGAACCGGGCCATGGCGGCCTCCAGCCAGGTGAAGGCCAGCAGGTGCAGCAGGCTGGTGATCGAGAACGCCAGCGCATAGTGGCCGAAATCCTCGGCGCTGAGCAGGCGCGTGAAGACCACGATGGTGGCGAACCCCACCACGCCCTGGACGATGTTGGCGGGCAGATAGCCCCATACGCCGCGCCAGAACATGCGTCCGTCCTTGCTCGTGCTCATCGCACCGCGGCCCGGTCGCCCAGCAGCACCGGCACGGTGACCAGAAGGATCCACAGGTCCAGCCAGACCGAGTGGCGCTCCACATAATCGATGTCCAGCTGAACCCGGCGGCGCACGTCCGCCTCGCTGTGCAGCGGGCCGCGCGAGCCCTTAATCGCGGCCCAGCCGGTCATGCCGGGCTTGATCCGATGACGGTGCGCGTAGTCGGCGACCAGGCGGGCGGACTCGGTGTCGCCCGTCTTCATGCCGATGGCGTGAGGGCGGGGGCCCACCAGCGACATCTCTCCCGATAGGACGTTGAAGATTTGCGGCAGCTCGTCCAGGCTGGTGGCGCGGATGAGGCGACCGACGCGCGTGACCCGATCGTCGTCCGCCGTGACCTGGCGGCTGGCGGTGGCGTCCGCCGCCTCCCGCCGCATCGAGCGAAACTTCCACACCACGATTTCTTCCTGGTTGAAGCCGTGGCGGCGCTGGCGAAAGAAGACGGGGCCGGGGCTGTCCAGTCGGATGGCGAGCGCGATCAGCGCCATGACCGGCGCCACAAGCAGCAGAGCAAGCGCGCCCAGGGTCAGGTCCAGCATCCGCTTGGCGAAGGCGCGGCGGGCGTCGCTGCCGGCCTGGGTCAGCGAAGACAGCGGCGCACGGGCCAGACGGTCCAGCGCTGCGTCGCGGCCGCTGTCGTCCACCAGCACGGTGACCGGATTGGGCAGGGTCTCCAGCTTGCGCGTCAGCTCCCGCGCGCGCGCGCCGGCCTGCGGGTCGATGGCCAGGACGATGTGATCCACGTAGGGCGTGATCCGGTGTGCGATCAGGGCCTCGGCGTCGCCCAGCACCGGCACGCCGACCAGGCTGTCCGGCGCCCGCGCCAGCCGGTCGTCGAACACGCCCAGCACATTGATGTCGCGCCGTTCCATGGCGCTGCGGATCAGCGCCTCGGCGTAGCGAGTGGCGCCGACCACGACCACATTGGGCCGCAGCACGCCCCCGCGGCTCCAGCGCAGAACCATGCCGGTCCAAAGCGCATGAAGGACCAAGAGGACGCCAGCTCCGGCGAGAGACCAGACCTGCGCCGCCTCCGCGCCTCGCTCCAGCAGCAGGGCCAGCCCCATCGCCGCGCCACAGGCGAGCAGCCAGCCGATCAGCAGCGGCCCCAGGTGCACCAGGACGCCGCCCGTCCGACCGAAACGATATCCGCCCAGCGACGGCGTGGCCGCGACGAAGACCAGCACGCCGAGAATGACCGGCGCGAGATCCGCCAGCCGGTCCGATCCTTCACCCGCCAGCGCGATCACGGCCACGGCGACCACGGCCAGGACATCGATGGCGCGAAACGCATGCGGCGCCAGCCTGACGTCGGATCTCTGGCGCGCATTGAGCCAGACGTCCGGGCGAAACGGCCCGCGTCGAGGCGTGTCCGGCCCTTTGGCGGGCTCGGCGGCGGCGGCGTCGTCAATGGGCAAGGCGCAATCGGGCATGCGGGTCCGCGGTGCAGGGCAGGGCCGCCACCCTGCCGCGGCGGCCTCTCTTTCGCGTTAACGGCCCCAAGGTCGGCCCGGCGACGACGGCGATCGGCAACGGGATTGCGCCCGCGCCCGCGACCCGCTATCGACGCAGCCGCTGGAGACGTGGCCGAGTGGCTGAAGGCAACGGTTTGCTAAATCGTCGTACCCTGTAAGGGGTACCGAGGGTTCGAATCCCTCCGTCTCCGCCATCATCCTTACACCGGCAGCGGCAGCGGCAGCGGCAGAGGCTTGCCGCAAGGCGGCGCTCCCCTTGTGTGACGCCATCCTGCGGCGGAGATTGCCGGATCGCGGCCTGCAATCCGGCTCAGGGCGTCGCCCGCACCGGACTTTATGAAAGGCCAGCGCTGGCTTGGTCGTGGGGCGGAGGCCAGCGCCACGCCTACCGCCTCTCCTTTTCCGAAGGATGACCGCCCGAGCGGGGTCACTTCGCATCGTTTGACCGTGCCGTCCTGTGAGCGTGTTGTTGGGCTTGGCGCTTGAGATTGAGAACGCCGGCGGGGGATCATCTCCTCCGCAAGGTGATTCAAATCCGGGAGACGGGCGGTCAGAAACGCCTCCATCGCAGGCGCTTGGCGGCCGGCTGAGTGAAGGAGCTTCCAGGCGTTTCACCGACGGCGCTCGGCGTCCCTATTGCGACAGCCGGGCCGTCGTGCGATGTAACCGGTTACAGATTTGATCGACGGACCTTCGAGAGGAAGGCTGGAACGATCGCTGCAGGGAGGCGGAAGTTGGTGCGAGAGGGCTCGACATCGTCCGGGCGGGTCGCCCGGTGAGGTCGGCGACGATACGCGACGTGGCGAAACGCTCCGGCGTATCCGTGGCCTCGGTGTCGCGTGTGCTGAACGGCGCCGACACCGTGACGGACGCCATGCGTGGTCGCGTGCTGGAGGCCATCGACACCTTGCACTACGTCCCCCACAGCGGCGCGCGCAGCCTGTCGACCCGCCGCACCGACACCCTGGGCGTCATCCTGCCGGACCTCTTCGGCGAGTACTTTTCCGAACTGATTCGCGGCATGGACCGGGCCGCGCGCGCTCACGGCAAACACCTGATCGTCTCAAGCTCCCATGACGATGCGGAGGAGGTCGCCCTGGCCATGCGCTCTATGCGGGGGCGGGTCGACGGCTTGATCGTGTTGTCGCCGCACCTCGATGCGGCCAGGCTGGCCGAGGGACTGGTGGGCTCGCTGCCGGTCGTGCTGATGAACGCCGCCGCCGTGGGCGCCGATCGCCCGTGCATCGTTGTCGATAACGACGGCGGCGCGGCCCAGGCGGTCGCCCATCTGGTGCAGACCGGGCGGCGGCGAATCGCCCATGTGCGGGGCCCCCTCGGCAATCTCGAGGCGGACGAGCGCGTCCAGGGCTACCTGCGCGCGCTCGGCGACGCAGGGCTCGGAAGCCGTGTCGAGCAGGGCGACTTCACCCAGGCGTCAGGCTATCGCGCCGTCGCCCGGATGCTGGCCGAACCGTTGCGGCCGGACGCGGTGTTCGCGGCCAACGACATGATGGCCGTCGGCGCCGTTCTGGCCATCCAGGAGGCGCGCCTGCGCTGTCCGGAGGATGTGGCCGTGGTCGGCTTCGACGACGTGCCGATCGCCGAACTGGTGCGCCCGGCGCTGACCACGCTTAGGATCGACATCGCCGGCACCGGCGCGCGCGCTCTTGAGCGGCTGATCACCTTGATCCAGGCGCCCGCCACCGGCGCGTGGCCGGAATCCGGGCGCGAGATCGTCCGTCCCGCACTGGTCGTGCGTCAGTCCAGCGTCGCCTTGCAACATCAACCAGAACGGGTCACGCCCCGCCCCGAAGGGCGTGACCAAAATCTCAGGGGGGAGTCTCACCATGCCTAACATCAAGACCCGTAATCACGCCCTGGCCGCCGCATCGGCGCTTGCGCTTTCCGTCAGCCTGCTCAGCGCCGGAGGGGCGATGGCGCAAGTCACGACGTCGACCTTGCGCGGCACCGTTTATGACGGACAATCGCCCGAGACTGGAGGCTCGATCATCGCGCGGGACACGAGCACCGGTTTCGTGAGCCGCGGGCGTATCGGCGAAGACGGCGTCTATGTCTTGCCAGGCCTGCGTCCCGGCTCGTACGAGATCACCGTCACCAGCGCAGATGGCCAAGCCGCCACTGATCTGGTGACGCTGACAGTGGGGCAGGTCGCAACCCTGGATCTTGATGTCAGCGGCGTGGCGGGCGGTGGTGCAGCTTCCGAGGTCGCAGCAACCGACCTCGGCGACATCGTTGTGACCGGTCGGCGCATCTTTGAGGTGCGCACCTCGGAAGTCGCGACAAACGTCTCGCAGCAGCAGATCAACAACCTGCCGCAGGTGGATCGCAACTTCTTGAACTTCGCCGCCTTGGCGCCTGGCGTGGTCGTGCAGCAGGATCCTTCCGAACGCACCATCTATGCGGGCTCCCAGTCGGCTAACGCCATCAATGTTTTCATCGACGGTCAGAGCCAGAAGTCCAACATCCTGGACGGCGGCGTGGCCGGGCAGGACGACAGCCGCGGCAATCCCTTCCCGCAAGGCGCGGTGCAGGAGTTTCGTGTTCTCACGCAGAACTTCAAGGCCGAATACGAACAAGCCTCGTCCGCGATCATCAGCGCGGTGACCCGCTCAGGAACGAACGAACTGACCGGCGACTTCTTTGTCACCTATCAGGACACGGACTGGATCGCTCAGCAGACGTTCTCCGAAAGACGTGGCGAACCTAAGCCGCAACTCGACCGCCTGCAGTACGGCGGCACTGTCGCTGGGCCGATCATCCGTGATCGCCTGCACTACCTGTTGAGCTATGAGCGCAAGGACGAAACCCGTTCCAACTCCGTGTTCCTGAACCAGACCCAATACAATGATCTGTTTGCGGACGAACTCGGCACCTTTGAAGCGCCGTTTGAAGAGGACCTGTTCTTCGGCAAGCTGTCTTGGCAGATTGACGACCGCCAGATCGTCGATCTGACGGCGACTTACCGTACGGAAACGGATATCCGCGACTTCGGCGGTCAGAGCGGTCGGTCGCGAGCTAACGCGATCAACAATGACACCCGCTCCATTGTCTTGCGTCACCAGTTTCAGGGCGACAGCTTCCTGAACGTCTTCACCGTCGATTACCTGCATTCCAACTACAATCCTCGGGCGGAGAACTTCGACCTGGCCGGCGCCGCTTACGTCGCCTATCGCGATGCCGATGCCGAGACGCCTGGCTTTCAGTTCAACTATGATCAATCCGATTTCGTGTTCAACACGGGCGGAGGCACCAACAATCAGGATATCCAGGACGAGTCGATTACGCTGCGTAACGATCTGACGTTCAATGAAATCGAGCTTGCTGGACGACACACGATCAAGGTCGGGGTGAAGTACTCCATGCGCGATTATTACGTGCAAAAGTTCTTCAACCGGAATCCTCAGTTCACCTATGACGTGACCGCGAACCCGGCCGTTCTCGGTTCGAACGCCATTCCTACACGGGTGAGCCTCAATCTACCAACCGATCCGGCGAATGTTTCGAACAACCAGCTGGGACTCTATATCCAGGATGATTGGCAGGTCACGGACAAGCTGGAACTGAATCTCGGCATCCGCTGGGATTATGAAGATAATGCGGTCAACAATGACCTGGTTACACCTGAGGTTATCCGTGAGGTCTTGGGCCTCATCGCCGCCGATCCGACCTATGTTCGCCGTGTCGACGTCAACGACTACATCTCCGATGGCGATCGCGACGCGTTCACCGGGGCCTTCCAACCTCGCATCGGCTTCTCTTACGACCTGTTCGCCGACGAGCAGACGGTGATTTTCGGCGGAGCTGGCCGCTACTACGATCGCGTCGGCTTTAACTTCGCATTTTCGGAAAGATTCTCGCCGTTCAACCTGTCACGGCAGATCTTTTTCTCGCCCGATGGCGGGGCCTTCGGCGGTCGGACGAACACCATCGCTTGGGATCCTAGCTACGCCACAGCCGAAGGGCTCGACGGCTTGTTGGGCGGAACGCAAGGTCGAGGCGAAATCTTCCTGATCAAAAATGATCTGAAGATCCCATACACCGATCAGTTCAACCTCGGTGTTCGCCAGAAGTTCGGTGACATCCAAGCGGCAGTCACCTTCTCATATGCCCGAACCAAAGACGAGTTCCAGTGGAACCGCCTCAACGTAAATGACGCCAACGCCGTTACAGTGCGCCCATCGCAGTTCACTAACCCAGACACGGGTCAGCCTTATGCGTTCAATGACTCGGTGTTCTACTCGAGCAGCGATCGTGAGCGTCGGTACAAGGCGATGTACGTCACCTTGGATCGCCCGTACACCGATGCGAGCGGCTGGGGCTTCAATGTTGCGTATACTCTGGCTGACGGCGAACAGAACGGCAGCCGTGATCAGAGCCTCGGCTCGTTCGATTTCGACTACGCCACTATCGACCAATCGCCCTGGTTCAACACGCCTGGCGTGGAGAAGCATCGTATTGTCGCTTCGGGCACATTGCGCCTGCCTTGGGACGTTCGTGCTTCCTCCATCATCACCTTGGGGTCGGGCCGCCCATTCACCATCTTCAACCCGGGGGACGGCGCCAAGCCACTGTGGTTTGAAGGTTATCCCGAGAAGCGCGCTTTTCTGCCGGGCCTGAACTTCGCCACGCGTCAGATCGATCTGCGCCTCAACAAGGGCTTCACGGTTTACGGTCAGCGGATCGAGGCTATCGTTGACGCCATCAACCTGTTCAACTTCAAGAACTACAACGGCTTCGATCAGGCGTATCGTGTGAACAACAATGCCGGCGCGGCGCTGAATCCGCGTTTCGGCATCCCGACCAGCCAAGCACTGCCCACCCGGAGCTTCCAGGCGACGCTGCGCTACTCCTTCTAAACGCCTGCCCGGCCGCCTTCCGCACCTGCGGGAGGCGGCCTTTTTCTATCTGTCGCGTACCCTGAGAGGCCTTTCATGAACCGTCGAGACCTTCTGTTGCAGACCACGGCGGGTGCGGCGGCCTTGGCCGTGGGGTCGTCAGCCGAGGCGGCGGCGCAAGCCACGCCGTCGGCGACGCGTGCGGTCGCGGCGGATCCGGTCAATGGCACACAGCGCCGGCCGCTGAGGCTGGACCGCGAGGTCGATGAGTTGCAGGAGCGAACCTTTCGCTGGTTCGCTCACGTCACGGATAAGCGCAACGGTCTGACGCCGGACCGTTGGCCGACCAAGTCCTTCTGCTCGGTCGCGGCGGTCGGGTTCGCCCTGACCTGCTGGCCGGTCGGGGTGGAGCGCGGCTGGATGGATCGGGACGAGGCGCGCGAGCGCACGCTGAACACCCTGCGCTTCTTCGCCGCCCTGCCTCAGGGACCGGAAGCGTCCGGCGCGGCGGGGTACAAGGGCTTCTTCTACCATTTCCTCGACATGGAGACCGGCCTTCGGTTCGCGCAGAACGAGCTGTCTACGGTCGATACGGCGCTGCTGATCGCGGGGATGCTGTTCGCGGCGCGCTACTTTGATGGCCGCCATCCGGACGAGGCTGAAATCCGGGAAAAGGCGCAGTTCCTCTACGAGCGGGTGGAGTGGCCCTGGGCCGTGGTGCGGCCGAACCGCATCAGCATGGGCTGGCATCCGGAAACCGGTTTCATCCCCGCAGACTGGTTCGTCTATAACGAGGGCATGCTGATCCTGCTCTTGGCCATGGGCAGCCCGACCCATCCGCTGGACGCCGGCGTCTGGCACGAGTGGGCCTATGGCTACGACAAGAGCTGGACCGAACGATGGGGCAGCTGGCACCTGGAGTTCGCCCCGATCTTCGGCCACCAGTACAGCCATATGTTTGTGGATTTCCGCGACATCCAGGACGCGTGGATGCGGGGTCAGTCGTCCTTGCGGGACGAGCGGCTCGACTACTTCGAGAACAGCCGCCGCGCCGTCTACGCTCAGCAGAAGTACGCCCACGACAATCCGGGCCGCTGGGCCGGCTATTCGTCGGAAGTCTGGGGACTGACCGCCTGCGACGGTCCGGGCGATTTCAAGCAGATGATCGACGGAGAGGAGCGCGAGTTCTTTTCATACTCCGCGCGCGGGCCGGGCGATCGCGACGACGGCACGCTGGCGCCCACGGCGGCGGCCGGCTCCATCGCCTTTGCCCCCGAGATCGTGTTGCCCTGTGTCAAGGCGATCAAGGCGCGTTATGGCGCGGGACTCTATACGCAGTGGGGCTTCCTCGACAGCTTCAACCCGACGCTGACGGTCCGCGACAGTCCTTTGCAGCATGGGAGGATCGTGGAGGGGATCGGCTGGGTCGACGGCGATTACCTTGGCATTGACCAGGGGCCGATCGTCATCATGACCGAAAACCATCGCTCGGACCTTGTCTGGCGTCATATGCGCGATGAGCCGAACATCCGACGTGGGCTTGAGGTCGCGGGTTTCACCGGCGGGTATTTGTCGGCGTGACGAACGGCGCGCGCCCGCATCGTCGTCATGCGCTCGGCCTGATGGCTGCGGGCGCGGCGGCGGGGTGCGCCTCCCGACCAACGGGCGAGACGCGCCTTCGCTTCTGGGCCATGGGCAACGAGGGCGGTCAGGTTCCGAACCTGATGCCCGAGTTCGAGCGTCGCCATCCCGGCGTGCGGGTCGAGGTGCAGGCCATCCCTTGGACCGCCGCGCACGAAAAGCTGCTGACCGCCTACGCCGGATCGTCGCTGCCGGACGTCAGCCAGATCGGCAACACCTGGGTGGCGGAGTTGACCGCCATCGGCGCGCTGTCGCCGACGCCCCCCGCCGCCGCCGACCTGCTGACGGACCAGTTCCCGGCGGTGCTGGACACGAACCGCGTCGGCGGAAGGGCGATGACCACGCCCTGGTATGTCGATACGCGGCTGATCTTCTATCGCACGGATCTCTTGCGCCGCGCCGGCTTCGAGGCAGCGCCGCAGACCTGGGCCGAGTGGAAGCGGTCCATGCATGCGGTCAAGCGCGTCGCGGGCGGAGACGCTTACGCCATCCTGCTTCCGCTGAACGAGTTCGAGCAACTGCTGACGTTCGGCCTGCAGCAGGCCGAGCCGATGCTGCGCGACCGCGACACGCGCGGAAACTTTTCCAGCCCCGGGTTCGTCTCGGCGCTGGCCTTCTACAAGAGCCTGTTCGACGAAGGGCTGGCGCCGCTGGCGTCGTCGACGCAGATATCCAACGTCTGGACCGAGTTCGAGCGCGGCTGGTTCAGCTTCTACTTTTCGGGGCCTTGGAGCGTCGGCGACTTCCGCTCGCGCTTGCCGGCTGGCTTTCAGCCGAACTGGGCGACCGCCGGCGTTCCGGGGCCGACGGAGCTGGGCGCCTCGGCGCCTGGCGGATCGAGCCTGGCGGTGTTCCAATCCTCGCCGCATCAGCAGGCGGCCTGGTCCCTGGTGCGCTACCTGTCCGAGCCGCAGGTGCAGCAGCGTTTCAACGCCCTGGTCGGCGACCTGCCGGCGCGCCAGAGCGCCTGGAACACGCCCGCGATCGCCGGCGACGCCATGCTGACGCCGTTCCAAGGCCAGCTCAGCCGCGCGAAGGCCGTGCCCAAGGTGCCGGAGTGGGAGCGGATCGTCACAGAGATGCAGATCGTGGCCGAGCGCATGGTGCGCGGCGAATACAGCCCAGAAGCCGCCGGCCGCGAGATCGACCGCCGCGCCGACCGGCTGCTGGAGAAGCGCCGCTGGATGCTGGAGACGGGGAGGGCGGCATGACCCTGACCGCGCCCGTTCCCACCAAGCCGATCCGTCGGAGCCGTGCGGGCCGATCGCGGCGCGAGCGCGCGGCCTGGGGCTTCATCGCGCCGGCCATGATCGCCATCGGCCTGTTCTTCGCGCTGCCGGTGGTTGCGGCGCTGCTGCTCAGCCTGACCGACTTCGACATCTATGCGCTGGCCGATCTCGGCAACCTGCGTTTCGTGGGCGCTCAAAACTATGAGCGACTGCTGACCAATCCGCTGTTCTGGGGCGCGATGAGGAACACGGTGTGGTTCAGCGTGCTGGGCGTGCCGCTGTCGATCGCCGCATCCTTGCTGGCGGCCGTGATCCTGAACGACCGGATGGTGAAGTGGCGGCCGATCTGGCGGGTGATGTTCTTTGCGCCCTATGTGACGACGCTGGTCGCGACGGCGGTGGTGTGGCGCTATCTGCTGCACACGCGGTACGGCGTGATCAACTGGGCGCTGGACGGGGTGGGACTGCCGGCGGTGGACTGGTTGGGCCAGCCCTCCACCTCCATTCCCGCGATCCTGATGTTCGTGGTGTGGAAGATTTTCGGCTACAATATGCTGATCTTCCTGGCCGTGCTGCAGACGGTGCCTGACGACCTCTATGAGGCCGCAAGGATCGACGGCGCGGGTCCGTGGGGGCGGTTCCGGCATGTCACCCTTCCGGCGATCGCGCCGACCATGCTGCTGGTGTCGATCATCTCGGTGGCGGGCTTCTTCCAGCTGTTCGCCGAGCCCTATGTGATGACGCAGGGCGGGCCGGCGCAAAGCACGGTGACGGTGCTCTACTTCATGTACGAAGAGGGCTTCAAATGGTGGAACCTGGGCTCAGCCTCGGCGGTGGCGTTCGTGCTGTTCCTCTGCATCCTGGCGGTGACGCTGGTGCAGCTGGCCGTCGCCCGGCGGATGGAGCGCGGGCGATGAAGGCCAAGGCCGTTCTGCTCAACCTCGCCGTCGCGGTCATCGCCCTGATCGTGCTGTTTCCGCTGCTCTGGATGCTGTCCGTCAGCTTCATGCCGACGGGCGAGGCGGCGACCTTTCCGCCGCCGCTGGTCCCCTCGCGCTTCACCCTGGAGCACTACCGCGACCTGTTCCTGAACCAGGGCATGGGCCGCTATGTCCTGAACAGCCTGATCCTGGCGACGCTGGCGACGATCCTGGCGCTGTTGTTCACGGCGCCGGCCGGCTACGCCTTCGCCAAGCTGCGGTTCCGGGGGCGCGAGCGTCTGTTCCAGGTGCTGGTGGCGGCGCTGGTGGTGCCGGCGCAGATCGGCACCCTGCCGCTGTTCCTGATGCTGAAGAGCATGGGGCTGGTGAACACCTACGCAGGCGCCCTTGTCCCTTGGCTGGCGTCGATCTTCGGCCTGTTCCTCGTGCGCCAGTATGCGCTCAGCATCCCCGACGAGATGCTGGAGGCCGCGCGCGTGGATGGGGCGTCCGAGGGGCAGATCTTCCGCCGCGTGGTCCTGCCGACGCTGCAGCCGATCGTCGTGACCCTGGGCCTGTTCGTCTTCCTGGGCAGCTGGAACGACTTCCTGTGGCCGCTGATCGTGCTGACGGATCAGTCGAACTACACCCTGCCGGTCGCGCTGGCCGCGCTGTCACGCGAGCATGTGCAGGATGTGGAGCTGATGATGGCCGGGGCGGTCGTCACGGTCGCGCCTGTCCTGATCCTCTTTCTGGCCCTGCAACGCTACTACATCCGCGGCATGCTCGCGGGCAGCGTCAAGGGCTGAGCCTTTACGGAGACCGCCATGCGCGCCCTTCTTCTCGCCACGGCGGCGTCCCTCACCCTGTCCATGGCCCTGCCGCCAGCGATGTCCGGCCCGGCCTTCGCACAGCAGGGGGCGAGGGTGCTCGACGACATGGACGACGCCGGGCGATGGGAGGCCAGCGCCTCCACCGACATCGTCTCCAGCCTTTCCTCGGTCGAGGGGCGGGAAGGGCGCGCCATCCGCCTGGACTACGACTTCGCGGGCAAGGCCGGCTATGCGGTCGCGAGCCGGCCCTTGGCGTTCGATCTGCCCGAAAACTACGAGATCAGCTTCTGGGTGCGCGGCGACGGGCCGGCCAACACCTTCGAGGTCAAGTTTACCGACGCCGAGGCCGAGAACGTCTGGTGGAAACAGACGACGCGCTATGACGCGCCGGACGGCTGGACGCGCTTCACCATCCGCCGCCGTCAGGTGTCCAAGGCGTGGGGCCCCAGCCCCGAGACGGTGCTGCGCCGTGCCGAGCGGATCGAGTTCGTGGTGGTGGCCGCCGACGGCGGCAAGGGCGCGCTCGAAATCGACCAGCTGACACTGCGCCCGCTGCCCGTCGATCCCGCCGTGCCGCCGCAGCCGACGGCGAGCGACGGCGGCGCAGCCTCGACCGCGTCCTTGGCGGTGGATCTCGACCCCAAGACCGCCTGGACCGCGCCGGTCGCGGGATCGCCGGCCCTGACGCTGGACCTCGGCTATGAACGGGAGTTCGGCGGCCTGACCCTTCGCTGGGCCGAGCGGGGCGCGGCGTCTGATTACCGCATCAGCGCTTCGTCGGACGGCGAGGCCTGGCGCGAGCTGACCTCCGTCACCGGCGGGAACGGCGGAACGGACTGGCTGCGTACGCCGGAAGCTTCGGCCCGGTGGCTGCGGCTGGAACCCCGCGCCCTGGTCGCCGCATCCGATGTCACGGGTCAGGCGGGC
>ERZ501011.179-NODE-179-length-19793-cov-7.363309_pt1 | contig 19793 bp, 15 predicted proteins | sample MGYA00248833_ERZ501011 | MGnify/ENA primary metagenome ERZ501011 (study PRJEB25958, sample SAMN03398530) | human skin metagenome | study: EMG produced TPA metagenomics assembly of the Human Skin Microbiome Metagenome (human skin metagenome) data set. | reverse complement strand
CTACTCACACTCCGGGCGAAGGCCCGGCGCCCCGCCCGCCCTCCAACCGGATGCATCAGCAGACCGGCGCTTTCGTGCGACCGCGATCCGCCGACATGGCGGACAGGGTGGGATTCGAACCCACGGTAGGCTTCCACCTACGGCGGTTTTCAAGACCGCTGCCTTAAACCACTCGGCCACCTGCCCAGAGCTGTTCGAGCGCCGGAGGCGGCGTCCTAGCAGCCCGGCGGGTCTTCGCCAACCTCCCGCTCAGCCGAGCTCGCGGTGGAGAAAGGCGGCCATGTCGGCCAGCACCGGGGCCTTGCGACGGAACAGGGGCGAGAAGCTGGCGAGGGTGTCGGTGTGGCTGAGGCCGGGGTAGAGCCTGGCCTCGGAGCGGCCTCCGGCGGCGCGCTGGCGCCGGTTCAGGATGATCGTATCCTCGGCGTGCACCACGGTGTCGGCGTCGCCATGCCCCAGCCAGATCGACGGGGCGTCGCCACGCACGAACGTCACGGGCTGGGTCAGGGTGGGGTCGGGCGCGCGACCGAAAGCGTTGATCGAGGCCGGCACGTCGAACGGCAGAAAGTCGTAGGGACCGGACACGCCGGCGGCGGCGCGGATCAGGCGCGGCCGCCCCGCCGCCTCCATGTAGCGCCGATCCAGGGTGATCATCAGCGCCAGATGCGCACCGGCCGAGTGGCCGCATACTCCAAGGCGGGCCGGGTCTCCGCGATAGGTCGAAGCGATCTCGCCAGCTTTTGCGGTCGCGGCGGCGGCGTCCTCGATGAAGGCGGGAAACACCACCTGCGGCACGAGGCGGTAGTCCGGCAGGACGACCACAAAGCCCCGGGCGGCGATAGCTTGCGCGGCCCAGCCGTAGACGTCCTTTGATCCCGAGCTCCAGCTGCCGCCATAGAAGAAGACGACCACCGGCCACGGCCCCTCGCCCACCGGCGCATAGACGTCCAGCGTCTGACGCGGATCGGGGCCGTAGGCGATGTCGCGCCCTACGCGACGCACGCCGCCGTCGCGGGGACCGACGGCGTTCAGCACCGCCAGCGGCGAACAGGCGGCCGTCAAAGCGCCGAGCGCCGGCGCGAAAAAACCTCTGCGGGTCAAGCCTGACGATCCCTCTTGCCGATCAACGCGCGCTGGCGATCAACTGGCCGCAGTTGGCGTCCTCGGCAAGACCCGGATCGACAAAGGCGAACAGGGCGGCGACCGGGGCGGCGACCGCGCCGACGATGGCGGCCAGGCCCCCTTGCTTGACAACCTCGCCCACATCCACGCCGGGGCGGGGAGACGTGAACGTGCCGCCGATGGTGATCGGCGCCCACACCCGCAAAAGGCGCGGCTTCTTGGAGTCGCCGTCGATGCGCAGGTTCAGCGTCTCCTGCCCCAGGTTGAACGAGCCGGAGCCGCGGGCCAGCACCACGCCGGTGTCGATCACAAAGGTCTTGGCGCTGGCCACGCCGCCCGCGACGTTGAAGTCGGCCACGGCGCACCGGATCTGTGTCTGGCCCTGGTCGCCGCTGAGCAGCTTGATCAGGCCGGCGCTGGCGTTGATGCCCAGCAGCTCGGCGAAGGCCTCGCGCATCCGGCCCTGCGGCACCACGACGCTGAGCGAGCCCTTGGAGGCGGCGGCGAACCGGTGGATCGACGATCCGGGGCCCTCCAGGCGCACACGGCCCAGCATGCGACCGCTGATCGGCTGGACACCCCCTCGGGCCGGCACCAGCGATTCCAGCGGATAGCCGCCGAGGCGGAAGTCGATGGCGCTGTAGGGGGTGTCGCGCGTGGCGTTGATCTTGGCCGTGCCGTTCAGCTCGCCTCGATTGAAGTTGAAGCTGACGGGATCGAGGTTCAGCACCCCGCCTTCCAGTTCGGCGCCCAGGTTCACGGCGCGCACGTCGAAGTCGTTGGCCTTGACCGAGGCGGCGCGGTAGCTGAGCGAGCCGTCCATGGTGCGCAGGCGCTCGACCTGCAAGGTGGCGTCGGGCAGCAGCTTGCCCGGCGAGCCGCTGGTGGTCTCGGTGTTCTCGCCCGAGGTGCGCGGCTGCGCGCCGACAACGGCCAGCAGGTCGTCGAGGTCGAGGCGGCGGGACGTCAGTTGCGCCTCGACGCGCAGCCGCTCGGCCGCATCCACCTTGACGTCCCCAGACAGGTCGGAGGCGCCGACGCGCCCGTCGAAATCGTTGAACGTCCAGACACGGTCATCGCGCGTCAGGGCGCCCGACAGGCGATAGGCGGGTGTGTTGGGCAGGGTCACGCCGGTCAGCAGGTAAAGATCGGCCAGGTTCTGGCCTTTCAGGCTCAGCGTCGCCTGGAACTGGCCCAGATCGAACGGGCGGGTGATGGCGCCGTCCGCCCTCAGCCGCGACCCCGCCCCGTCCACTGCGGCGGTGAACTGATACGGCCGATTGCGGCGAATGTTGATAAAGGGCCCGCCCTGAATCCGCAGCGTCAGGGGCGAGCCGTTGATGCTGCCGCGGCCGTCCAGAAGGAAGCCGGCGTCGCCGTCGTTCGCGGTCTCGCGCGCATTGACCTGGGCGTCCAGCGTGAGGTCGCGCCTCTGCTCGTCGACGGTGAGACGACCGTCGGCGATGACCAGTTGCTGGATGACCGGCAGCTTCATGCCCTCGCCATCATCGGGCTTGTCAGGCTCCAGCTCCCAGCTCTTCCTGCCGTCGGCGGTTGCGATCAGCACCACGTTCGGTCGGGTGAAGGACAGCAGCGGCATCTCGATCTGGCCGGCGAACAGCTTGCGCAGCCGCACGGAGGCCTCGATTCGACCGACGTTGGCGGTGTCGCGTTCACGCGCCCAGTCGGGTCCGCCGAATTTCAGGTCGTTGACGACCACCGAAGGCGTCCAGCTGAACAGGTTCACGTCCAGGTCGCCGCGCAAAGCGACCTCGCGGTCATACTTCTGCGACGCCCATCGTCCGATCGGACCCCGCAGCCAGTTCCAGTCGAACAGCAACAGGAAGATCACCACCGCTGCGACCAGCAGCAGGGTGACGCCCGCCGCCATCTTCTCCGCGCGGCCCGGACGGCGTGCGGCGGCGTAGACGGGATCGTTGGCGCGGACCCAATCGCGGCCGCGACGCAGGCGGTCGGCCACTCCAGACGCGCCGTTGCGAAGGCCGTCCTTAAAATCCTTAGCGTTCAAGGTCGTGGCCAAGCTGCGCCCCTCCGTTCGCTCACTAACGCACAAGGTCGCGGTTGGAGCCGAAGAGGCTATTTGTCACCTCGATGACACCTCTCTGTCTTGAAACCTTTACATTCCTGGAGATCGGCGCATGGTGAGGCTCAAGACCCGCGATGCGGCGGGCCACGGGAGATCCAGCCATGAAGCGTGCAGCCCTTTTCGTCCTTTCGATCGCCACACTCGCCGCGGTCCAGACCCCCACCAGCGCCCAGGCGCCGACACGGACCGCCTCGCCCGAGAGCGCCTCCAGACAGGCCGTGATGATCTGCGCGTCCGATAGCGCCACACGACGGGCCTTCCAGCGCGAGCATGGCTCCACACCGGTGTTCGTCACCGCACGCGAGGTGATGGAGGCTCAGCGCGCCGGCGAGGCCTGGAGCACGCCGCGCTGTATGAACGAGCAGGAGTATCGGCGGCTGGTCCTTATCGCCAACACGCGCGCCTCGCTCTGAAGTCAGCCGGGACGCAAGAAAAAAGGGGTGCGGGGATCACCCGCGCCCCTTCTTCATGTGTCCCGCCCGTCGCGGTCAGCGCGTCTCTTCGAGGTGCTTGTTCAGCCAGCCGAAGACCTCGTCATGCCAGCGCCGGCTGTTGGCCGGCTTCAGCACCCAGTGGTTCTCGTCGGGAAACACCACCAGACGGCTGTCGATCCCGCGCCGCTGCAGCGCGGTGAAGGTGGACAGCCCCTGCGCCGTCGGGATGCGGAAATCGAGGTCGCCCTGCACCACCAGCATCGGCGTCCTCCAGTTCTCGACATGGTTGGCCGGGTTGAAGCGCTGATAGCCCTCGGGCTTGTCCCAGGGCGTGCCGCCGTACTCCCACTCGGTGAACCACAGCTCCTCGGTCGAATAGCCCATGGCGAAGGTGTCGAAGACGCCGTCGTGGTTGACCAGGCACTTGAAGGCGTCGTTCCATCGGCCGGCGATCCAGTTGATCATGTAGCCGCCGTAGGAGGCGCCCAGCGCACAGGCGTTGTCGCCGTCCAGGAACGAATACTGGCGCTGAGCATAGGCCCAGCCCTTCTGCAGGTCCTCCAGCGGCCGGTCGCCCCAATGCTGGCTGATCGCGTCGGTGAAGCCCTGGCCGTAGCCGGTCGAGCCGTGGAAATCGATCATCACCACCGCATAGCCCGCGCCCGCATAGGTCTCGGGGTTCCAGCGGTAGGACCAGCTGTCGCCGAACGACCCTTGAGGGCCGCCGTGGATCAGGAAGGCGACCGGATATTTGCGGCCCTCCACATAGCCGACCGGCTTGATGACATAGCCGTGGACAGTTTCGTTGTTCCAGCCGGGGAAGGAGAACTGCTCGAACTCGCCAAACGCCTTGGTGTCCAGCTGCGGGTTCACATTGGTGATCCGACGCGGCAGCTCGCGGCCCATGAAGGTCTTGACGAACAGCTCGGTCGGCCGGGTCAGGCTGTCCTGCGCCAGGACAAAGCCCGACGACGTCTGACCGAACGCCGAGACGTGGCCGTCGCCGGTGATCGGCGTCACCACGCCATTGCGAGCGTCGATCGCGAACAGCTTGGTGCGGCCCACGTCGCCCGCGATGGCGTACAGGGTGTTTCCATCCTTGGACCACTGCAGGGTGTCGGCCGAGCGGTCCCAGTTAGCGGCGATCTCGCGCGTCTGGCCGGTCGCCACGTCCATCAGGGTGATCTGGTAGCGATCGGCCTCGAAACCCGGCCGGGCCATGGCGCGATAGGCCAGCGTGCGGCCGTCCGGCGAGAACACCGGGCCCGCGTCCCAGGCGTCGTTGGCGTCCGTCAGATTGGTGAAGGTCCCGTCGCCCGACAGGCCGTTGGTGCGCCACAGGTCGAAGTTGGTGCTCCACGGCTCGGTCCGGCCCGCCAGGCGCGCCGAAAACACCAGGGCGTCGCCCGCAGGCGTGAAAACGAAGTCGCTCTCGTCGCCGAACGGCTTGGAGGGTGTGTCCCCGTCAAAGCCCTTGGTCGCCCACACGGGCGCATCCACAGCGCGGCCGTTCGCGCCGATCGACTGCACGAAGAGGTGATTCTGGGTGTGGTCGTTCCAGGTGTCCCAGTGACGCACGAACATGCGGTCATAGACCTTGGCCGTCGTCTTCTGCTCGGCCCGCGACTGCGCCATGGCGACCGAAGCGCCGAGGTCGGCCGCGTCGGGATAGACGGCCAGCGACACCGCCAGCTTGTCGGCCTGCGGACTAAGCCGATAGGCGTTGACGTCCAGCGGCAGGTCGGTGACCTGGACCGGCCGGGTTCCGTCGGCCTCGGCCCGCCACACCTGACTGGATCCCGACTTGCCGGACAGGAAGTAGATGCGGCCGTCCGAGCCCCAGCGCGCGGTGTTGGCGCCCTGGTCCGAGATCGGCAGGCGGCGCGCCTCGGCGTCGGACGACAACTCCTTCAGGAACAGCGCGCCCGAGCGGCGGTTGGCGGTCACGTCGGTGGTGGTCAGCGAATAGATCACCCAGCGGCCGTCCGGCGACACCTGCGGATCGCCCAGCCGGTTGGCCGAGATCATGTCCCCATAGGTGAAGGCGTCGGGCGTCGCCGCCGGGGCGGGAACGGGTGCAGGCGGAACCTGGGCCAGGGCCGGCGCAGCCGCCGCAAGGGCGACGGCGGCGCAGGCGGCCGAAAAAAGGGTGCGATGACGCATGTGGAGGCTCCTCAACCGACGCTGTGGCGGCAAGGCGTAGCACCGGCGTTCCGGCGGCGGAAGTTGATCCTTGCCCGCGCCCGCGCGACCGGCGACAAGCGGTTTGTCCATGCCGCCCGCCTCCGCACCCGTTCGGTCCCCGCCGCACATCGTCGATGTGCTGATCGCCGAGCGCGCGCCGCGGCTAACGCGCTCGCCCGCCTGGCCGCTGGTCAGGCCCGGCCTCTATGCGCTTCTCGGCTACGGCAAGGCGCGCCGCATGGCCGACGCCATCGCGCCTATGTCGGGCGCGGAGACGCTGCGTCACGTTTCCGACTTGCTTCACCTGAAGGTGGAGGCCGCCCATCTGGAGCGGTTGCCCGCCGCGGGCCGCTGCATCGTGGTGTGCAACCATCCGACCGGCGTCGCGGACGGGATCGCCCTGTACGACGCGATCCGTCGGCGGCGCTCCGACGCGGTCTTCTTCGCCAACGCCGACGCCTTGCGGGTTTCGCCGCGCCTGTCCGAGACGGTGATCCCTGTCGAGTGGGTGCACGACAAGCGCACGCGCGACAAGACGCGCGCCACCCTGCAGGCGGCGCGCACGGCGTTCGAGGCCGAACGCTGCATCGTCATGTTTCCCGCCGGCCGACTGGCGCGCGTCGAGAGTGACGGCCTGTTGACCGACCCGGAATGGGCGCCCACCGCCGCCTCCCTGTCGCGCAAGTTCGACGCGCCGGTGATCCCCATGCATGTGACCGGCCCCTACAGCCGGCTGTTCCACCTGTTCGACAAGGTTTCGCGGGAGTTGCGCGACGTGACCCTGTTCCACGAACTGCTCAACAAGGCCGGCAAGCGGTTCACGGTCACGGTCGGACGACTCATTTCCCCCAACAGCCTTTCGATCGATGCGGCCGAGGCGACAAAGGCCCTGAAACACTTCACCGAGCGCACCCTGTCCGCAGACGCCGACGCGGTGTTCGCATGAGCCGGATCGTGCTGCCTGACGCCGAGGCGACCACGCGGCTGGGCCAGGTCATCGCCCCCTTGCTGGAGGCGGGCGACAGCGTCCTGCTGTACGGGCCGCTCGGCATGGGCAAGTCGACGCTGGCGCGCGGCCTGATCCGCGCCTTGACCACGCCGGATGAAGACGTGCCGTCCCCCACCTTCACCCTGGTGCAGTTCTACGAAAGCGATCCGCCCGTCGCCCACTTCGACCTTTATCGCCTGAACCAGCCCGAGGAGGCGTGGGAGATCGGCCTGGACGAGGCGCTGGACGACGGCTGCGCGATCATCGAATGGCCGGAGCGGCTGGGCGAGGACCCGTCGGGCTTCCTGCGCGCCGACCGGCTGGTCATCGTCATCGCGGAAGAGGGCCAGGGCCGTGTTGCGACCGTTTCCGGCGCGGGCCGGTGGGAAAGGCTGATCGATCATGTCCATCCCTGACCGAGAGGAACAACGTCGCGCGTTTCTGGCCGCGCACGGCCTGGGCGACGCCGTGCGCGCGCCCCTGCCCGGAGACGCCTCGACCCGGCGCTACGAGCGGCTGACCCGGCCCTCCGGCGCGACCCTGATGCTGATGGACCAGCCTCCAGCCGCCGAGAGCCAGCCCTGTGATCCCCTCTGGTCGCCCGACGAGCGCCGCGCCCAGGGCTGGAACGCGCTTGCGCGCCTGTCGGCGGGCAGGATCGAGGCCTTCGCGGCCGTCGCCGCTCACCTGCGGTCGCTGGGCCTTTCGGCGCCCGAGATCGTGGCGGTGGATGCGCCGGCGGGTCTGGCGGTGATCGAGGATTTCGGCGACGACCTGTTCGCCCGCGTGATCGAAGGGGGTGCGGACGAGGCGCCTCTGTATCTCGCGGCCGTCGAGGCCCTGGCCCGGCTGCACGATGCGCCGACGCCCGAGACGCTGAGCGGTCCCGCCGGCGACTGGCCGCTGCTGAGCTATGACGAGACGGCGCTGCAAGGGGGGGCCGACCTGTTCGTCGAATGGCTGCCGAAGCTGGAGCCTCGCCTGCGCTTCGACGAGGCCGCCGTGGCCGAGTGGCGCGCGGCCTGGGGGCCGACCGTCCGCATCGGCGCGGCGGGGGCGACAGTGATGGCGCACCGCGACTACCATGCCGAGAACCTGATCTGGCTCGAGGCGCGGAACGGCCCCGCACGCGTGGGCATGATCGACTTCCAGGACGCGGTGCGGGCGCATCCGTCATGGGACCTGCACTCGCTGCTGCAGGACGCCCGCCGCGACGTGTCGCCCGAGCTGGAGGCGCTGGCGCTCGACCGCTACTTCGCCCTGCGGCCGCAGGTGGAGCGCGAGCCGTTCATGCAGGCCTACGCCGGGCTGGCCGCGCTGAACGAGGCCCGCATCCTGGGTATCTTCGCCCGTCTGATCGCGCGCGACGGCAAGTCGCGCTATCGTCAGTTCATGCCGCGCATGTGGGCGCATCTGAACGCCAACCTCGCCAAGCCGGGGCTGGAACCGGTCGCCGCCTGGTTCGACCGCCACGTCCCTGCGGAGCTGCGCCGATGAGCGCGCCCCGGACCGCCCCCAAGACGGCGATGGTGCTGGCGGCGGGGCTCGGCACCCGCATGCGTCCGCTAACCGACGATCGGCCAAAGGCGCTGGTCGAGGTCGGCGGCCGCGCCCTGATCGACCACGTGCTGGACCGGCTGGCGGACGCGGGCGTCGAGCGCGCCGTGGTCAACGTCCACTGGTTCGCCGATCGCCTGGAGACGCATCTGCAGGGCCGCGCCCGTCCCGCCATCGCCATCTCGGACGAGCGGCTGCAGTTGCTGGAGACGGGGGGCGGGTTGAAGAAGGCGCGGACGTTGCTGGGCGATGATCCGGTGTTCGTGGCCAACATCGACAGCGTCTGGATCGACCGGGGCGATGCGCTGGGCGATCTCGTCCGCCTGTGGGACCCCGAACGGATGGACGTGGTGCTGCTGCTGGCGCGGCGCGAGGGTTCGATCGGCTTCGAAGGCGATGGCGACGTCTTCTGCGACACGGACGGACGGCTGACCTTCCGAGGCGACGCGCCCAGCGCCCCTTACGCCTACATGGGCGTCCACATCACGCGCCCGAATTACGCCGACGAAGGTCCAGTCGGTCCGTTCTCGCTGAGCTCGCTGTGGCGCAAGTCGGCGGAGGCGGGACGCCTGTTCGGCTGCGTGCTGGACGGCGAGTGGATGCACGTCGGCGACCCCCAGGCCCGGGACGAAGCCGAAGCCCGCCTGGCCGAGAGCGAATGAGCGGCTTCGACCCCTTCGCGGACACAGAACCCCGCTGGTACGCCGTCCCGGCGCACCGACCGTTCCTGGAAGATTTGGCGGCGGGCGTGCTGTCGTGGCTGGGCGACCTGCCGCCCGAGACCCTGTCGGACGCCACCATCCTGCTGCCCAACCGTCGGGCGGCGCGCGCCTTCACCGCCGCCTTGGCGCGCCAGGCGAACGGGCGTGCGATGCTGCTGCCCCAGGTCCGGCCGCTGGGCGATCTGGAAGAGGATGAGCCGCCGTTCACGCCCGGCGCGCTCGGCCTGGACCTGCCGCCCGCCATCGCCCCCATGCACCGCCGCTTCGAGATCGCGCGCATGATCGCAGAGGATTTCGACCGCGACCTGACGCCGCTGCGCGCGTTGGAGATGGCCGATGCGCTGGGCGGCTTCATCGACTCCTGCCACCTCGAGGAGGTTCCGGATCCCGGCCGCGTCGCGCGTCTGGTGGACGGCGAGATGGCCGCGCACTGGGAGCGCTCGGCCGAGTTCCTGGGCATGGCGGTCGAGGCCTGGCCCCGGCGGCTGGAGGCGATGGGCCTGGTCGATCCGTCCTGGCGGCGCGCGACCCTGCTGCGCCGGCTGGCCGAGGCCTGGGACCGGACGCCGCCGACCCAGCCGGTGATCGCCGCCGGATCAACCGGCACCGTGCCGGCCGCCGCCGACGTGCTGGGCGCCGTCGCCCGCGCGCCGCAGGGCTGCGTCGTCCTCCCCGGTCTGGACTGCGACCTGGATGACCGGGTCTGGGACCTGATCGACGAGACCAACGAGGGCCATCCCCAACGCGCCCTGAAGCGGCTTCTGGAACGACACGATCTGACCCGCGGCGACGTGAGGCCCTGGTTTGAGCCGCCCGCGGAGCCCGCGCTCCGCAGCCGGGGTCTGGCGCGCCAACGGCTGCTGAACGAAGCCCTGCGCCCCGCCGACGCCACCGACGACTGGAGGCGCGAGATCGGCCGCATCCGCAGCCGCGCCGCCGAAGCGGGCCAGTCCGCCGATCCCATCGCCTTGGGGTTGGAGGGTCTGTCGGTGCTGACCCTTCGGACGGAGGAAGAGGCCGCCGCCGCCATCGCCCTGTTGATGCGCGAGACGCTGGAGACGCCAAACGCGGACGGGTCGCCCCGCACCTGCGCGCTGGTCACGCCCGACCAGGCATTGGGGCGCCGGGTCGAGGCGCGGCTGGAGCGTTGGGGCGTGATCCCGGACTCTTCGGCCGGACGCCCGCTGTCGCGCATGCCGGCGGGGGCGCTGATCGATCTGTGCGCCCGCTTCATCACCGATCCGCTGGACCCGCACGTGCTGCTGGGCCTGATCAAGCATCCGCTGGTCCGCCTCGATGCAGGCGGGGCGGACCAGCGGCGCGCCGTCGAGGCGCTGGAGCGATACGGACTGCGCGGCCCCCGCTCGCGCGACTTCGCCCGCTTGAAACGGCGCCTGCTGGAGGCCGCCCAGCCCGACCGCCGCGGCAAGGCGCCGCCCGACTGGGCGCAGCCCCATCTGATCGCGGCGCAAGCGCTGGTCGATCGGCTGGAGACGCTGGCGGGCGAGGTCCAGGCGCCGTTCGCCGACGACGCGCCGCTGGATCAAGCCGCGCGCGCGCTGACGCGGCTGGCCGAGACCCTGGCGGGCCAGAACCTGTGGGCGGGACCGGATGGAGAGTGTGCGGCCACGACCCTGACAGGCCTGATCGAAGGCGGCGCGCCTCTGGGCGCCGTGTCGCGCGCGGACTTTGCGGCCCTGCTCCATAACCTCCTGAAGGACGCCGTGGTCCGCACCGGCGGCGCGACGCATCCGTCCTTGCGCATCCTGGGGGCCATCGAGGCGCGGCTGGTGCGCGCCGACAGGATGATCCTGGCCGGCCTCGAGGAAGGCGTTTGGCCGCAAGGCCCGGCGACCGACCCCTTCCTGTCGCGGCCGATGCGCAAGAGCCTGGGCCTGCCGCCGCCCGAACGGCGCCTGGGACAGACCGCGCAGGACTTCGTCCAGGCCGCCTGCGCGCCCGAAGCCATTCTGGTCCACTCCGACCGTCGCGGAGGCCAGCCGGCCGTGCGCTCGCGCTGGCTCTGGCGGCTGGAGATGCTGACGCGCGGCGCTGATAGCGCCGCGACGCCGGTGGCGCTGGAGCGGCCGTCCGTCGCCATCGGCTGGACGCGCACGCTGGATGCCCCGCCGCCCGGGCCGCCCGCCTTCGCCCCGCGCCCGAAGCCCCGCCCGCCCGTTCACCGCCGCCCGCGCAGCCTTTACGTCACGCGGGTCGAACGCTGGGTTCGCGACCCTTATTCCGTATACGCACAATCCATCTTGAGGCTGGAGGCGATGGAGCGGCCGGGCGCCTCTGCCGAGGCTCTGGCGCGCGGCGATGCGGTGCACAAGGCGATCGAGCTGCTGACGCTGGAGTGGCCGAACGACCTGCCGGACGACTGCGAGGCGGTGCTGCACGATCACCTTCTGCACCAGCTGGGCGCGCACGGCTTCGAGGACGCCGCCATGGCGCGCGAGGCGCCGCTGGCCCGCAACTGCGCCCGCTGGCTGACGGAGTTCGAGCGCCGCCGCCGCGAGCGCGGCGTGACCCTGCTGATCGAACAGAGGGGCGCAATGACCTTCGACGCCCCGGCCGGTCCCTTCACCCTGAAAGCTTTCGCCGACCGCATCGAGCTGTCCGGCACTGGCGCGGCGGTCATGGATTTCAAGACGGGCGCGGCGCCGTCGATGAAGCAGGTCAAGACCGGCTTCTCGCCGCAGCTGACCCTGACCGGCGCCATCCTGGCCCACGGCGGCTTTGCGGACACCAACGGTCCAGTCGAACCGGACGAGCTGACCTATGTCCGCGTGGTCGGGCGCAAGGTGGCGGGCGAGGTCGCCGTGCGGGGTCAGGGGCTTGAGGCGGCGGAGCTGTCGCGTGGCGCCTTGGAGGGCCTGAAGCGGCGCATCGCGCGCTTCGACGACGAGACCACCCCTTACGTCTCCTGGGCGGCGCCGCAGTTCATGGGCAACCAGGGCGGCAACTACGACCATCTGGCGCGCGTGTGGGAGTGGGCCGTGGCCGGCGGCGACGAGGAGGCCTCGGAATGAGCGGAGCCGCCCACCAGATCCTCGCCGCCGACCCGAACCTGTCGGTCTTCGTCACCGCCAACGCCGGCTCGGGCAAGACCACCACCCTGGTCAACCGCGTGGCCCGCCTGCTGCTGGCCGAGGCCCGGCCCGACGCCATCCTGTGCGTCACCTACACCAAGGCCGCCGCCGCCGAGATGCAGGCGCGGCTGTTCGATCAGCTGGGCGGCTGGGCCGTGATGGACGATCGCGAGCTCGCCAAGGCCGTGGCCGCGCTGGACGACGGCGATCCCGCCGCGCTCAGCGAAGCGCGATTGTCGGAGGCGCGCCGCCTGTTCGCTCGCGCGCTGGAGACGCCGGGCGGCCTGAAGATCCAGACCATTCATGCCTTCTGCGAAAAGCTCTTGAGGCGCTTTCCGCTTGAGGCCGGCGTGTCGCCCGCCTTCACGGTGCTGGAGGACCAGGCGGCGGCGCTGCTGTCGCACCAGGCGCGCGAGGATCTGGCCCGCTACGCCCTGGCGGATGCGGAGGGGCCGATCGGCGCGGCCTACAGCCACTTTGCTGTCGAGCTGGACTGGCCGCGGTTCCAGGCCCTGCTGGCGATGATCGAGGCCCGGCGCGATGCGCTGACCGCCTATACCGACGCCTGGGAAGCAGGAACCGCACCCTCGCCACACGCGCTGACCGGCGCCGATCCGCACCAGAGGCCGGAGGAGATCGAGCGCGACTTCATCCGCTTCATCGATCCCGGCGAGTGGAGCCGCATGGCCGAGGCGATGGCGGGGGGCGCCAAGACCGACGCCAAGCTGGCCGACGCCATGCACGCGGTCACTCTGCCGGACGCCGCGTTCGCGTCTTTGGCCGCCGTCTTCTGCAAGGCGGACGGCGACGGACGAACCAGCATGGGCACCAAGTCGGCGCCCCCGGCGGCGGTCGGTTGGCTGACGGAACTGCAGACGAAATACCTGGCGACGCGCGACGTCCTGCGCGCGGCCAAGATCGCTGACGACACGGTGAAGGTGCTGACGCTCGCCCGCGCCCACGCCGCCCTCTACGAACAGGCCAAGGCGGCGGGCGGCGCGCTGGACTTCTCCGACCTGGTGGCGCGCACGGTGAGGCTCCTGACCGAGAACGCCTCGGCCGCCTGGGTGCTGTACAAGCTGGACGGCGGCGTGGACCACGTCCTGATCGACGAAGCCCAGGACACCGCCTCCGAACAATGGGAGATCGTCCGTGCACTGACGGGCGAGTTCTTCGCGGCCGAGGCGTCGGGGCGCACCGTCTTCGCCGTCGGCGACGAAAAGCAGTCGATCTACTCGTTCCAGGGCGCGCGGCCGGAGCGCCTGCGTCAGGAAAGCCGTGTCTATCAGCAGCTGGTCGAGGGCGCCGGCGCGGTGTTCCAGCAGGCGCCGCTGGAGACCTCCTATCGCTCGACCGAGGAGGTGCTGCAGTTCGTGGATGCCGTGTTCGAAGGTCCCGAACGCACCCGCGCTCTGGTCGGCGAGGAAGGCGACATTCCTCGCCACCGGCCGGCGCGCGTCGGTCAGCACGGTTCGGTCGAACTGTGGCCCCTGTTCGTCGACGAGCCGGCGCCGGAGCGGGACGCCTGGGACGCCGCCGTGGACGAGGAGTCCGCCTCCAGCGCGCGCAAGCGGATGGCGATGACGCTGGCCGGCGAGATCCGGCGACAGGTCGAGGGCGGCGTCGCCGTGTTCGACCGCAAGGGCGGCGACTTGCGACCGGCCGGCTACGGCGACTTTCTGATCCTGGTGCGCCGGCGCGACGCGACCTTTGAAGAGGTGATCCGGGCGCTGAAGACCGCTGGCGTGCCCGTCGCCGGCGCCGACCGGCTGAAACTGTCCAGCCACATCGTGTTCGATGATCTGATAGCCCTCGCTCGCTTCGCCTTGTTTCCCGACGACGAGCTGTCGCTGGCCTGCATCCTGCGCAGCCCCTTCTGCGACGTGGACGAGGACGGGCTGTATGCGCTGGCCGGCGAGGAGAAGCGCGGAGGCCTGTGGCGCGAACTGCGCGAACGCGCGCCGGAACGGCCGGAGTGGACGCACGCGCATGACCTGCTGCGGTTCGCCATCGACCAGCGGGGCCGCGACCCGTTCGGCTTCTTCGCCGGCCTGCTGAACCGGGTGGACGACACGGGCCGCTCCGGGCGCGCGCGCGTCCTGGCGCGGCTGGGCCGGGAGGCGGAGGAGGCCGTCGACGAGACCCTGAACCAGGTGCTGGCGGCCGAGGATCGCGGCGGGCTCGATCTGGAGACCTGTGTCGCCCTGCTGGAGGCCGCCGACGTCGAGGTGAAGCGCGAGCTCGAGGGCGCGCGCGGCGAAGTGCGGGTGATGACGGTTCACGGCGCCAAGGGGCTGGAGGCGCCGGTGGTGATCCTTCCGGACACCACCATGAAGGCAAAGGCGCAGGGTCCCAGCCTGATGCCCATCGCGCTGGACGAGGACGGCGGCGAGGCCTGGCTGATGTGCCCCGGCTCCAAGAAGGACGATTGCCCCGCGTCCGCCGCCGCGCGCGACGCCCGTCAGGCGCGAACCGACGACGAGACGCTGCGGCTGCTCTATGTCGCCCTGACCCGTGCGCGTGATCGCGTCATCGTCATGGGCCGCGCCTCCAGCCGAGGCCCGGAGGCCGGCAGCTGGTGGTCGGTGATCGAAGAGACGTTCGAGCGTCTGGGCGAGCGGGTGCGGACGACGGACGCGGGACTGCGCCGCTTCGGCGTCGATCCCGAACAGCGGCCGCAAGGCGCGGCGATTGTGATCGCGGAGACGACCGCGCCCGACTGGGCCCGCCGCGCCGCGCCGGTCGAGGCCTCTGCGCGCTTCGCCTCGCCGTCGCGCATGGAAGGCTCGATCCGCATCCCCGCGCCCTCGCCGCTGGCGCAGTCCGGCGCAAACCTGGGCCGCTTCCGACGCGGCGACCTGATCCACCGGCTGCTTGACCGCCTGCCGGAAATCGCACCACCGGACCGCGCCGACGCCGCCCGCCGCCTGCTGGCCAGGGAGACGGATCTGGACGAGGCCCAGCGTCTGGAGATGATCGAGGCGGCCTTCGGCGTGCTGGACGACGCCCGGTTCGCGCCGGTGTTCGGCCCCGGCTCGCGCGGCGAGGTCGCACTGACCGGCGCGGCGGCCGACCTGCCGCCGGGCGTGGTCATCTCCGGCCGGATCGACCGGCTGGTGGTCACGCCCGAGCGCGTCTTGATCGTCGATTACAAGACCAACCGTCCCGCCCCTGAGCGCGTAGAGGACGCCGATCCGGCCTATGTGCTGCAGCTCGCCGTCTATGCGGCGGTGCTGAAAGACCTCTATCCTGACCGGCCGGTGGAGGCGGCGCTGGTGTGGACCGACGGTCCTAAATTGATGCCGGTCCCGGAGACCCTGATGGGGCAGGCGCTGCACCGCGCGCGTTGATTTCCGCCCGGGCCTCGCCCACATCTGCGCCAGCGCCTCTGGCGACAATGGAGAGATTGAACATGGCCACCGTCAAGGTCACCGACGACAGCTTCGAGACCGAGGTGCTGAAGGCCTCCACCCCCGTGCTGGTGGATTTCTGGGCCGAGTGGTGCGGCCCGTGCAAGCAGATCGGCCCGGCGCTGGAGCAGATCGCCGACGAACTGGGCGGCCAGGTCACCGTGGCCAAGGTCAACATCGACGACAGCCCCATGACGCCCTCCAAGCTGGGCGTGAAGGGCATTCCGACCCTGATGCTGTTCAAGGACGGCCAGATGACCTCCATGAAGGTAGGAGCCATGCCCAAGGGCAAGATCGTCGAATGGCTGGCTGAAGCCGGGGTCAAGGCGGAGGGCTAGGGCGGCGGCGCCCGCTCTCGTGGCGAGACAAGTGGGGCGGCTCGGAGACGGGTCGCCCCTTTTCTTTCCCGACGTCTCAGATCGGCCAGGTCTCCGGGCTGGCGCCCAGCACCTCGCCTGCGAGGTACAGCGAGCCGCAGATGACCACACGGCCAGCTCCCAAGCGCAGGGCCATGTCCAGCGCCTCGGCCGCCGATCCAGCCGGCGTGGCGGCCAGCCCATGGCCGCGCGCGACGGCGGCAAGGGCCTGGGGTTCGGCCGCCGCGCCGTCGAAGCCGACGGTGAAGACCGCGGCGCCGCTCCCCTTCAGCGCGTCGAAGAAGCCGCCGGCGTCCTTGTTCCCCAGCATGCCGCAGATCAGCGCCAGCGGGCGCGGCGCGCGCGCCTGGCGTTCGGCCAGGAATGCGGCCAGAGCGCGCGCCGCATGCGGATTGTGCCCACCGTCCAGCCATAGCTCGGCGTCCGCCGCGCGCGCGGTCTCCGCATAGGGTCCGGCCGTCAGCCGCTGCAGCCGTGCGGGCCAGCGCACCGCCTTCAGCCCTTGGGCGATCGCGATCTCCGGCAGATCCAGCTCCAGCGCCGAGGCGATGGCGACGCCGGCGTTATCGATCTGGTGGGCGCCCGCAAGCGCCGAGGCGGGCAGGTCCAGGAACCGCTCGCCATCCTGAAAGGCCACGCCGCCGCGCTCGGCCCAGGCGTCGAAATCCACCCCCATAACGGCAAGGCGAGCGTGGACCTGTGCGGCGGCGTCTTCGATCGCGCGCATGGCGGCCTCGCTCTGGCGCGCGATCACCGCCGGCGCGCCGGGCTTCAGCACCCCGGCCTTTTCGCGCGCGATCCCGGCCAAGTCCGTGCCCAGGAACTCGGCGTGGTCGAGATCGACGGGCGTGATGACGCTGAGCAGCGGCCGGTCGATGACGTTGGTCGCATCCAGCGACCCCCCCAGCCCGACCTCGATGATCGCGAGGTCCGCCGGCGCCTCGGCCATGGCGACGAATGCGGCGGCGGTGGTGCTTTCGAATACGGTAGCCTCGTCGCTCGCAGCCTCCACACGATCAAGCACGGCGTTCAGCGTCGCATCGTCGATCAGCCGCCCGGCCAGGCGAATGCGCTCGTTGAACCGCACCAGGTGCGGCGAGGTGTAGGCGTGCACGCGAAGGCCCGCCGCCTCGGCGATGGCGCGGATCAGAGCGACGGTGGACCCCTTGCCGTTGGTGCCGGCCACATGGATCACGGGCGGCAGACGGTTCTGCGGGTCGCCCAGCGCGGCGCACAGCCGGCGCATCCGCTCCAGCGACAGGTCGATCTTTTGGGGGTGGCGCGCGCGCAGGCGCTCGGAGATGGCGTCCATGGCGCCCAACTAGACCACCGATCGCGGCCTCGCCATGGCGGGCGTGCTAGGAAGGAGGCGATGACCCGTCCCGCACCCCGCGCCGTCGCCCGCCTCGTGCTGGCGCTCGCCTACTTCGCCGCGGGCGTGCTGCACCTAGTTCTGCCTGAGCCCTTCCTGACCATCACGCCCGGCTGGGTTCCGGCGCCCGAACAGGTGATCCGCCTGACCGGCGTGGTCGAGATCGCGGGCGCGATCGGGCTGATGATCCCGCGCCTGCGGCGGGCGGCGGGGATCGGCCTAGCGCTTTACGCCGTCTGCGTGTTTCCGGCCAACATCAAGCACGCCATGGACAATCTGAGCACGGGGAACGGCCTAGGCCTCGCTTACCACCTGCCGCGCCTGATGCTGCAGCCGGTGATCGTCTGGTGGGCCTTATGGGCCGGCCTTGTGGTCGACTGGCCGTTCCGAAGGAGGCGCTAGGCCGCCTGTCGCGTTCCGCCCATCAGCATGGACAGGATTTGGCCGAGCACGTGCGGCAGCTCCCCGCGCGTGACAACCCGATCAACCATGCCCTTCTCCTGCAGGTATTCGGCGCGCTGGAAGCCCGGCGGCAGCTTCTCGCGAATGGTGGCCTCGATCACACGCGGGCCGGCGAAACCGATCAGGGCGCCGGGCTCGGCCAGGTGCACGTCGCCCAGCATGGCGTAGGAAGCGGTGACCCCCCCGGTGGTGGGGTCGGTCAGCACCACCGCATACGGCAGCTTGGCCTGCTTCAGCTCGTCGATCGCCAGGGTGGTGCGGGCCATCTGCATCAGGGACAGGGCCCCCTCCTGCATGCGCGCGCCGCCGGCGGCGGTGAAGCAGATCAGCGGAACGCGCCGCGCCACCGCCTCGCGCGCCGCCTTGATGAAGGCCTCGCCCGCCGCCATGCCCAGCGAGCCGCCCATGAAGGTGAAGTCCTGAACGATCACCACCGCCGGCTGGCCGCCCACAGAGCCGAAGCCGATGGCCATCGTGTCCTTGCGGCCAGAGGCCTTGCGCGCGGCGTTCAGCCGGTCGCGATAGGAGCGGCCGTCCGAGAACTTCAGCGGGTCTTCCGGCACGTCCGGCGTGTCGATCGACTCATACTCGCCGCCGTCGAAGGTGAAGCGCAGCCGCGTCGGCGCGTCGATCCGCATGTGGCGGCCGGACGGCGTGACCCACAGCGAACCCTCCAGCTCGGACCGGTACAGCATGTCGCCGGTGTCCGGATCCTTGACCCAAAGGTTGTCGGGCGTCTCGCGGCGCGAGACGATCTTGCGCACGCCCGGGGCGAAGCGGCTGAGCCAGCCGCCGGGCTTGTCGGATTGCGGCTTGTTCTTGTCGACCATGGACGGGCTCTTAGACGGTTTCGACCGATCGTGCAGCCCTGACGGCGTCGCCCAGCGCGCGGACCTTCGCCAGAACGCGCGGGGCGGGGGCGGCGTTCTCGGCCAGCGCCGCCGCCACCCCTTCGACCAGGGCCGAGCCGACCACCACCGCATCGGCCACGCGCGCGATCTCGGCCGCACGCTCCGGCGTCTTGACGCCAAAGCCGACCGCGACCGGCAGCTTGGCCGCGCGCCGCACGCGCTCCACCGCCGGGGCGACCGAGGCGGCGTCCGCCTCCTTGACGCCGGTCACCCCGGCCACCGCCACATAGTAGACGAAGCCGGAGGTGCGCTCGGCGATGATCTTGAGGCGCGCGTCGTCCGAGGTCGGCGTCGCCAGCCGGATCAGCGAGATCGACACTGCGTCCAGCGCGTCGGTCAGCGGCCCGGCCTCCTCCGGCGGACAATCGACCACGATCAGACCGTCGATCCCGGCGTCGGCCGCAGCCTGAGCGAACGCCTCGTAGCCCATGCTCTCGATCGGATTCAGATAGCCCATCAGGATCAGAGGCGTGTCGGCGTTGCCGACGCGGAAGTCACGCGCCAGCTCCAGCGTGCCGCGCATCGACAGCCCGGCCTTGAGCCCTCGCAGCGCCGCCTTCTGGATCGGCGGGCCCTCGGCCATCGGGTCGCTGAACGGAAAGCCGAGTTCGATGATGTCGGCCCCGGCCTCTGGCAGGCCGCGCAGAATCTCCAGCGCTTCGCCGCGCGAGGGATCGCCCCCCATGACATAGGCCACGAAGGCGGCTCGACCCTCGGCCTTCAGCCGGGCGAAGCGGGCGTCGATGCGGGCGGTGGTCATTGGGCGGGAGCGGCGGCTGGCGTCTGGCCGGCGCAGACGTCGCCGGGGATGGTGGCGAAGCCGAGGTAGGCGGGGGCTTCGGCGATGGCGGGCTTGGCCGTGTCGTAGAAGGCGACCATCTGCAGTCCGTCGCAGCCGCCCGCCTCACGGCGCTTGACGAAGACGACGCGGTTGTCGTCGCCGCCGGCCGGCAGCCAGCCGCGCGTTCCGAAGTCGGCGATGTAGGCGTCGGCCAGGGCGCCGATCGAGCTCAGCGGCGCGGTGATGCAGAAGGCGCGACCGGCCAGGTTGTTGA
>ERZ501011.177-NODE-177-length-20049-cov-7.254826_pt1 | contig 20049 bp, 13 predicted proteins | sample MGYA00248833_ERZ501011 | MGnify/ENA primary metagenome ERZ501011 (study PRJEB25958, sample SAMN03398530) | human skin metagenome | study: EMG produced TPA metagenomics assembly of the Human Skin Microbiome Metagenome (human skin metagenome) data set. | reverse complement strand
CTTCAGCCGCCGCACCGCCTCCGCATCCGCCTGCGCGACGAAGTCCTTGTGCTCGGCGAACCCGAACGTCGTCGGCAGGCCGGCGACGTCGTAGCTTTCCTTGATCGTCATCGGCACGCCGAGCAGCGGCGCGTCGAAGCCGTCCGCGATCCGTGCGTCCAGTTCCCGCGCGGCGGTGCGGGCGCGGGCGGCATGTCCTCGATCGCCGGTCGCGGCGGCGGTGGACCCTCGGGCGGTATCTCCACGGCATCGGCACCCTCACCACCACCGCCATCGGGCGGTGGCGGACCCGGCGCGCAACCCGCCCTCTCCGGCGGCCAGGGCGGACAGGCCAGCTCCGGCGGCGGCGGTGGCGGCGGTGGTCCAACTTCCGGGCTGGGCGACGCGATGGGATCGGCCGGCGGACTCGCCGGGGCAGCCATGCAAACCGTCGCCGACAGCGTCGAATCCGAAGTCGAATCCACCAGCTCCGACCCGTCACTGAGTAGTCCGCCGCCGATGCGCTCGGGTTGGAACGAACACGCCATGGCGCACTAGCCGCCCACCCCATCTCTCTGACTGTCGAAAGAGGTTGTCATGACAGACAAAGCGAGCACCCGCCGATTGCTGTACCGCCCGGCCGCGGCGTTCCGGTCCTCCGGCGCGTTCGGGTTCACCATGTTCTCGACGATGGTGCTGCTGGTGTTCATGTTCGTCGCCGTTGTGGGCCTGATGCTGCCGCTGCCCGGTGTGATCAAGTTCTTCGGGCTGCCGTTCACGCTGGCAGTGCTGTTTGTGCCGCTGGTGGTGTCGCTGCGGGGCCGCTCAGCCTGGGAGCTGGGCATGGGTGCACGCTCGGTGTCGAAGGCCCGCCGTGCCGGTGAAACTCTGCTGCGGTCCGGGCCGTTCACGATGATCCCCGACGGCACCCCACTACCGGGGCCGCTGGCCACGGCCGAGACGTTCAACTTCTCACCCGGCGACGGGTCGGCACCGTTCGGTCTGATCAAGTTGTCGTCGAAGAACTTCTACACCCTGGTGCTGCGGACCTGGCCCCAGGGCGGGGAGTGGAATGACCAGCCTGTGCGCGACCGGTGGGTCGCCCGCCTCGGCGACATGCTCACCTTCCTCGGCCAATCACCGGACTTCGTGGCCGCGACGATCACCATGGAGACGCTGCCCGAGTCGGGGATGCGGGCCTCGACAATCGTGCGGTCCCGGCTCAAGGACACAGCACCGGCGCTGGCCCGCAAGATCATCATCGAAGCCACCGAAGCGGTACCGACCGCCGAAGTGCGCCTGGAAGCCCGGATCGGATTGACCTGGCGCGCGGACACCATGCACCGCAAACGCGATGCCACCGACATGGGCAACGAGGTGGCGCGTCGTCTCGGACGGATTCGGGACTACTGCCACGCCGCCGGTCTGCGGGTGCGGCCGATGCTCGAACGCGAAATCTGCGCGATCGCCCGCCGCAGTTTCTCCCCGGCCGACGAGCTCGACCTCGAGATCGGTCTGATGAGCGGTGAACCGATGCGCCTGCGGTGGGAAGACTGCGGACCGACCTCGGCCTCAGACCAGCACGGCCGCCTGCTTCACGATGCGGCGCAGTCGATGTCGTGGACGATGCGCAACGAACCCGAGGCGCCGTTCGACTCCAACGTGCTCGCTGATCTGCTGTCCCCCCACAGCGACGTGCCTCGCAAGCGGGTCACCTTCGTCTACCAGCCCTACACCCCGGCCCAAGCCACCACCATCGTCAACAAAGACCACAACGATGCCCGCCAGGCTGTGCGCACCCACGTCGGCAAACTGCCCGAACGCGCACTGGTGCGCCTGGACAGCGCCGAAGGCGCCCGCCAGGAACAGGCCCGCGGTGCGGGCGTGACCCGGGTGTCGATGGTCGTGACCGCCACCTGCCCGATCGGCGCCGATACCCAGAAGATCGACACCCTCGTCACCGATCTGGGCCTCTCGGCGGCCACCCCACTCGAACCGGCCCGCGACGAACAACTCGTCACCTTCTGCGCCGGACTGGGTTTCGGTGTCGTGCTCTCCGAAGAGAGCACCGTCTCCGACAAGCTCGCCGCCTAACCGGGACAGAAAGGACCACCCTGCGATGCCGACGCTCCCGGCCCTGACCTCGTTGCTGCAGCGCTCACGCGCCCGCCTGTCCACCTCGGCGACGACGCTGCCCCAAATCAACACCGTCCTGTCGATCACCGAGCACCGCTCGGCCGGCGGTCACGACTACGGCCTGATCCGGGCACACGCCACCGGCCACTACACGGTGATCCTCGCCGCGACCGGGGCGACGCTGCGCGACTGGCAGCAACTGTGCGACTTCACCCGCATCGACTTCGGTGCCGACGCCTGGGATGTCGTCGCGGTCACCGCCGTCGCCGATACCTTCCCGCGCACCGACACCGCCCACCGGCAGTGGATGGACACAGATCACCACTACCGCCTCGACGTCGCCGACCTCGCCACCGACACCTATCTGGCGGTGACCTTCGTCGCGGCCACCTCAGCAATGAAGTCCACTCCCGACGAAATGGCCGTGGAAGTGGGCCGGCGCCTGCACACCCTGATCGGGTCCCTGCACGCCGCCGGGCTGCCCACCACACCGCTCACCGCAGCACAGGTCGCCGCGGTCGGAGTGCGGGCCTACCGCGGCGGCCTGGCCGACGACCCGGCGCCCGCGTTCGCCGACATCGCACCGGACTCGACACCACACCGGGTGCGGGATGTGTTCTGCCACAACGACCTGGTCTCGGCGACATGGGTGATCGCCCCACACGTGCTGGAACCGCCCCACGCGATGGGTCCGGTACTGGGCCAGCTGCTTGAGCGTGACCCGACCACCCCGCGCACCCGGTTGGCGATCACCTGGCGGGCGACCCGGATCGCCGAGACCATCCACCCCGACGACCCAATCCGACTCACCTTCGAGCCCACCCTGCAGCGTTTCGGCGCGACGCTGACGATCACCGAGCCGCGCCCTCGTACCCCGTCGGTGGACTCCGTGCGCGACCGGTTGCCGCTGTTCGCCCGCCTCGGCGTGCGCAACGGCTATGACCGCCACGCCGAACTGTTCGCCGCCGGCATCGGACTCGGGGTGTTGCTGCCCGAACACGGCGACATCACCGACGAAGCCCTGCGCCACCGCCACCGCTAACCGATTGCGAGACGCCACCATGACCGTCACCGACCTCCGTAAAACCACCACCGCCGCTGGTGGCGACACCACCGCGTCCTCAACGTTGCGCCTGGACGCCGGCGCCGCCTCAGCCACCCCACCGAGCGCCAAAGAACGCTCCACCAAGCCGACGACGTTCTACGACGACGACACCCGCGAGGACCTGCTCGACACCGCCCGCAGCGGTGGCGTCAACGGCTACCTCGCCCGACAGAAACTCGGCAACGACGCCCGCCGGCGGGAAAGCCACGAAGCCGCCATTGCCCGGCCGATCCAGTTCGATGTGCCCGCCCTGATCCGCACCAACCGGGGCTTCGACGGGCGTGGCGGCGGCCGCGTCGCCCACGTGCGCCGCCCCAACGAACTGCGCGGCACCACCGCGCACGTGCCGGGGTTCTACCCGTTCCCCATCGGCGCCTCAGCCCCCCTGGACGGCGCGCCCGTCGGCTCGCACCTCGACACCGGACAACCCGTCGGGTTCGACCAGATCGGCTGGTTCGAAGCCGGACAGATCACCGCACCCTCAGCGATGGTGTTCGGCCTCAACGGATTCGGCAAAAGCACCCTCAACCGGCGCATCGTCTGCCACGACCTGGCGACCGGGGTCCGCCCGCTCATCATGGGCGATCACCGCCCCGACTTCGTCAACATGATGCGCCAGATGGTCCTGCACGACGACAACGGCCGGGTGCAGTACCGCGAGGACGGTGTCACCCCGGTCACCCCGCAGGTCACCAGCGTCGGATTCGACTCGCCGATGAACCCGCTGGCCGTGGGCACCTTCGGCAACCTCATCGCCCGACTGCCCGCCGCGGCCCGCCAGCTCGCCGAACGCGAAATGCGGGCACGCCAGGTCACCGCCGCCACCGGCCTGCTCGAGATCAGCTCCGGACGTCCCATCGCTCCGCACGAGGAGACGCTGCTCACCACCGCCCTGCGGGTGCTCTACGGCACGGCCAACGAGTTCACCCTGACCAATGCGCCCCTGCCCGGCGATGTGCTCAACCTGCTGCGCCAGGTCCCGCAGACTCTCATCGACGCCACCGCCCGCGACGCCGACACCAATCCCGAACTGCGCCGCGCCCACCAAGACCTCCTCGATGCCTCCGGCGCCCTGGGGCGTCGACCCCACGACGCGATCGCCGTCGACCGCTACCTGCTGCTGACCGAGAACCTGCGCCAGTCGCTCGACCAGCTGGTGTCGGGGCAGTTCGGCGAGATCTTCAACGCCCCCACCAAAGAGCCCATCGACATCGACGCCCTCGGGGTGTGCGTGGACATGTCCCGGCTGCCGGCCAACGCCCGCAAGCTGCGCGCCGCAGTACTCCTGGCGTGCTGGTCGGACGGATTCTCCGCCGTCGAAGCCTCGCATCTGCTCTCCGATCACGGCCTGCAAGAGCCCCGCAACTACGACCTGGTGTGCGACGAGTTCTCGCTGGTGCTCGGTGTGGGCAACGGCATCGTGTGGCGCGTCGACGAAGTGACCCGCGTCCAGCGCGAACAGGGCACCGGCAGCCTGTTCACCACCCACACCGTCAAGGACCTCCAGGCGTTCGACTCGATGGAAGATCGCCAGCGCGCCATGGGCTTTCTCGACCGCGCCCGGGTCAAGGTGTGCTTCCCGCTGCCCGAGGACGAAGCCTCGCTGATGGAGGGCAAGGTCAACCTCAACGAGAAAGAAGCCGCCACCCTCGCCGAGTGGGCCACCACCCCCCGCGGCATCGACGACCCGGTCGTCTCCGAGATCAGCGAAACCGACTGGGCCGACGGGGTCCGCGCGACCGGCACCGAAACCAACACCGTCCCCCCGGGTATGGGCAAGTTCCTGATCAAAGAGGGTGAGCAGCCCGGTATCCCGGTGCAGATGCGGTTGACCGCCACCGAGCGCGCCACCGAGATGCACAACACCAACAAGCGCTTCAACCGCGGCCGCGGCGCCAAATCCGGATCCGCGGCATGAGCACCGACAGCGACCCGGGGGTGGCCACCCCGATCGACCCGCAACCCAGTGCCTGGGAACAGGTGCAGGACTGGGTGGTCGAACCCAACCCTCGCCGCACCGCCCACTCCGAGGAAGTCCGGCGACTGGCCGTGCGCGCCGTCGCTGAGCTGCTGGCTCGCACATCGCTGTCGCTGACCGCCGCGGCCGCCGACGTCGCCGCCAACATCGGCGCCGGCACCAACAGCGTCATGCGGTGGTGCCGGGCAGCCGGGGTCGGCCGCGACGTCACCGCCCGCGACCGCGAATGGGCCACCCGCCTCGACGTCATGCGCTCGATGAACAAGGCGCTCACCGAGCACGTCCGCGACCTCGACACCACCACCGCCGACTATCGGGGTCTGCCTCGTGGGTGAGGGCAACGCCTCCAAACTGCTGGTGCCGCTGCTGGCACTGGTGATGGGGTTCTTCGCCTCGTGCACGGTCATCATCTCCGTGGCCGGCGACGACGACGCGTGTCTGCCGCTGACCGGCGGCATCGACCAACCCGCCGACGCCTCCCTCTCACCCGGCGCCAAGGTCAAGCCGATGAAAGTCAAGGACTTTCAGATCACCTCCGGCTACGGCCCACGCGGCGGCGCGATGCACGAAGGTATCGACCTGGCCGGGGCACTCGGCGCGCCGATCTATGCCGCCGCCGACGGCACCGTCACCGCCGCCGGGAGCGCCTCGGGGTTCGGGCACTGGATCGTGCTCACCCACAACATCAACGGACACGTGTGGTCCACGGTCTACGGGCACATGTTCGCCGACGGGGTGCTGGTCAAAGCCGGCCAGAAAGTCACCGCCGGACAACACATCGCCAAGCTCGGCAACGACGGCCAATCCACCGGCCCGCACCTGCATTTCGAGGTGTGGGATGGCGGGCACCGCGACTTCACCGGCGGCCACTCAGTCGACCCGGCCGGATGGGTGTCCACCAGCCCCGAACCCGGCGCCGCCCCGGCCGGACGAGCTCCGGCCCAACCGGGCGGGCCGCGGGTGCTCACCGCACCCCGGGTCCTGCCCGCCGCCGACGTGGTCACCGCCGCCGACTGGGATGCCGTGGCCAAGCACGAATCCGGCGGCAACTGGAAGATCAACACCGGCAACGGCTACTACGGCGGGTTGCAGTTCGCGGCGTCGACCTGGACCGGCGCCGGCGGCGCGCAGTACGCGCCGACCGCCGACAAAGCCACCCGCGAACAGCAAATGGAGGTCGCCAACCGCGTCCTGGGTTCCCAAGGCTGGGGCGCCTGGCCGACCACCTCCAAGAAGGCCGGGGTCACCGGCAAGAAACCCGCTCCCGCAGGCACGTTCCTCAACGCCGCCGCGGTGCCTCCACCGGCAGGCGCCCCCAGCGGCCCGCCCGCACCGTCCGGGCCGTCGGGCCCGCTGCCGCCACTGCCGAAATCCAAGGGCTCCGAAGCGCACTTCCAGGTCGACACCATCCGCCTCGCCCGCGCGATCGCCGCCAAGTTCCCCCAGATCCAGACCATCGGCGGCTGGCGCGCCGACGGCGGCGGCTACAACGACCACCCGTCCGGCCGCGCCGTCGACGTCATGATCCCCAACTACACCTCCGCACAAGGGATCGCGCTCGGCAACGCCGTCAACAAATACATCCTCGACAACAAGAAGCACTTCAAGCTCGAGTACACGATCTGGCGTCAGACCTACTACCCGGCCGTCGGCAAGTCCAACATCATGAACGACCGCGGCGACCCCACCCAGAACCACTTCGACCACGTCCACGCCACCGTCGAAGGCCACGGCATGCCCCGCGGCAATGAGGTCTACACCGCGCCCGGTATCACCGGCGGGATCGGCGCCGACGAGGGCGTCGACTGCGGCCCGGTCGAGGACCAGCACGGCGGGGGAGTCGACAACCTCGCCGCCGGGCGGGTCCCACCGGCCTACGAGCCGTGGTTCCGCAAAGCCGGACTGCTGTGCCCGCAGATCAGCTCGGCGTTCCTCGGCGGGATCGGTAAGCAAGAGACCGGGTTCAACGCCTCCCTGGTGTCCCCGGCAGGGGCGAAGGGGCCGATGCAGTTCATGGACTACACCTACCCGTCCTGGGCCAAAGACGATGACGGCAACGGCCGCGCCTCGGCCACCGACATCGGTGACGCCGTCATGGCCGCCGGCCGGTTCTCGTGCGCGAACGCCAAACAGATCGACGCCGCGATCGCTTCTGGGCGGGTGAAAGAACCCGCCGAGGGCCGCGAAATTCTCTACGCCTACGCCTACAACGCCGGAGTCGGCGCGGTCCTCAATGCCGGCGGAACACCCACCGGCGGCGACTACGACACCCAGACCCGCCCGTACGGCCAGAAAGTCATCGCCTACGCCAAACAGTTCGCCGATCAAGGACTTCCGGAGAAGAACCGATGAACCACCACCGCCATCGCCACCTCTTGGCCGTCATCGCGATCGTGCTGATTGCCGCACTGGCCGGATGCTCCGGCAGCGACGACACCGCTGAGCCTGCACACGGCCACGATGACCACGGCGAGCACTACAGCAGCCCACCCGGCCTGCCCGATCGCGCCGAACCGATCGGGGTGTTCACCACGACCGTGACCACCATGTTCAGTTGGCAACCCGCCACCGACACCTCACCCACCGACGCGCTGCGCCGCACCCGCGCCACCCTCACCGGCCAGGCACTGGCCTCGGCGGACAGCCCCGCCACAGTGCGGCCCAGCGCCCAGTGGGGCGCCTGGAAGCACTCCCTCGACGTCATCACCGCCCGCGTCGACAACGCCTCGGCAGTGCTGATCTCACCGCAGAAGGCCGGTGCGCACGGCACGGTCACCCAAACCGTGCTCGGCATCGACGCCACGGTGACCTCCTACCGAAAGTTCACCGTCACAGCCGAACTCGTCCGCATCGACGGCCACTGGAAAGTCGCCACCTACCCCCGCGCCGACACCTGACCCACCGACCTCCCAACACGGCCCCGCGAAGGAAGGCACACCATGCTCGACCCACACAACGTCACCCAGGACAACAGCCGCGAAGTCGACGACATCTTCGATGAAATCCGCACGATCATGCGTCACTCCCGCCGCCACGCCGACGAAGCGCTACGTGAGGTCCGCAACCAGCAGCACCGCCGACGTGCCCGGCAGACCCGCGCCCAGCAACGGCTGAACTCCGCGCGCGCCACCGGCGCCCGTCCGCCCCGCTACACCGACACAGGCACCGAACGTCACCCGCTGACACCGGATCTGATGGCGCGCTGGGCCGGAGCGCACGCCGCGGCCGACCTGGCCCGTGAGGCCGCGGCCGAGGCCGCCCGCGGCGGTGACACCGCCCGGGAAGCCCAGACCCAGGCCACCGTGCAGCGCGCCGAGCAATGGGCGCACGCCTGGGATGAGCGGCTACGTGAGGCCGGCGTCGACCCCGACACCATCTCTGGTCGCGACCGCGACAACGACCTCGGTGAAGTCGCCGACACCGATCTGCTCGACGAGGTGTCGACCGCGGCCGCGAACTATGCCATCGACGTCGACGACGCCGCGGCCGCGGGCGGGCACCGCTCGATGAGTGAACTCATCGCCGACACCGAACCCGCCCCCGAAGCCGCGTTGATCGCCGCCGGCGACAGCGACGACTGGCAGACCACCCCGGTCCCCGAGATCGGGGCCAGCGTCACCCTCGACACCGGAGCCCAGCTGTGAGCACCACCCATCGCCGCGACCGCGGCCAACACGAATCCATGGTCGGTTACTACCTCGCCGCAGCCGTGTTTGCGCTGCTGGCGATCATCTACGTGTGCTGGCGGGCCGGATGCTGGCTCACCGGCCAGCCCGGCCCAGTGCTGATCAACCCGGCCACCGCCGCCGTCGACGGCACATTCCAGTGGCCGGTGGCCTCCACCGTGCTCCTGGTGGTCGCGGTCATCACCGCCGCCGCGATCGCGGTCGTGGTGGGACGTCATCGCGCCGCCACCGCCGTGCTACGTGAGTTCGACCAGGTGGCACAGTTTCTTCCCCGTCCCCGGGAACTGCACGCCATCACCGCCCGCGACGCCAAGCACTCCGCGCAGCGCCTCCGCGGCCGCGACGCCATCACCGGGCACCTCGACTACGGGCTGGTGCTGGGATCGCTGATCGGCGCGGGCACCTCCGCGCTCTACATGAGCTGGGAGTGGGTCGGACTCGTCATCGGCGGACCCCGATGCGGCAAGACCACCGGCTACGCCATCCCGATGATCTGCCAGGCGCCCGGCGCCGTGTTCGCCACCTCCAACAAGCCCGACATCTACGACGCCACCCGCTGGGTGCGCGACCGCAACGACCTCACCACCCACGCCGCCAAGGCCGACACCACCCGACACGGGCTGCGCGCGGTGTGGGCGTATCGCACCCAGCGGCGCGAACCGCCACGCACCCGCGGCACCATCTGGCTCTCGGACCTCCAGCACATCGCCGGCACTCAGGGCCAGCAGTGGTGGTGGGACCCGTTCTGGTGCGTGCACGAACTCTCCGACGCCCGCGAGCTGGCCGCGATCTTCGCCGCCGCCGAAACCGCCGAAGGATCACGCCTCGACGCCTACTTCGACGGCGGCGCCAAAGAACTGTTGGCCCTGCATATTCTGGCCGCAGCCGTCGGTGGGGGAGACCTCAAACACGTCGACGGCTGGCTCACCGACCCCAAACTCAAAGTCGCCCGCCAGGTGCTGACTCGCCACGGCCACCACGACGCCGCGGCCAAGATCGACACCGCCGCCAACCTCAACCCCCGCCAGCAAGACGGCCTCTACGACATGGCGCGACGGTTCATCAACGTCATGACCGTGCCCGCCTACGCCCGATCGGTCCTCCCACCCCAACGTGTGCGGTTCGACGGCGACAACACCGTCGGCAGCAACGACATTCGCCACGACCTGCCCAAGTTCGATCCGCAAGCGTTCGTCACCTCCACCGACACCATGTATGCCCTGTCGATGGAAGGGGCAGGATCGGCCACCGCGTTGACCACCGCACTGGCCGACACCATCTTCAAAGCCTCCGTCGCCCAAGCACGGCGCAACGGTGGACGTCTGCCGGTGCCCGTCGTGGCAGTGCTCGATGAGGCCGCCAACGTGTGCAAGCTGCCCGAACTACCCGACTGGTACTCCCACTTCGGCAGCCAGGGCATCGTCATCGTCACGATGCTGCAATCGCTGGCCCAGGCCGCGAAAGTGTGGTCCAAGGACAAACTCGACATGCTCGTGGACTCCTCGAACGTCTACATCTACGCCGGATCATCGAACAACGAGTCCTACCTGTCGGGCCTGAGCCGCATGATCGGCCAACGCGACGTCCGCCGCCGCAGCCGCTCGCACTCCAACTCCGGACTCGGATCGACCAGCACCAGCGAATCCTGGTCCAGCGAACCGATCCTCGGTATCGACGACCTCAAAGCACTCCCCGCCGAGCGCGCAGTGCTGGCGACCTCCGGTAACCGCACCGTCGTCACCACCAAGAACTCCTACTGGCTCGGCCCCTACGCCGAGCTGATCGACGCCTCCAAGAAGGCCTGCGCGACTGAACGCGCAGCCCAGCAGACAGCACTGACCACTGCACCGCCCCTCGCCGCCACCACCCGGGAAAGGACCTTCTGATGACCACCCACGACACCGACACCCCTGACGACGACCCCCGCGCACACTGGCGGTTCACCTCCGGCGCCGACTGGTTCACCAACTGGCTCAGCCACATCAAAGCCGGACGCTTCGACCGCGACACCCGCTGGTGCGCGCAGTGGTGGCGCCACGACGAAGTCGTCATCCGCCTCGAGGAGCTGTGGAAGGCGTGGGAGACCGCCCGCCTGAGCGAAGACCCCGCCGCGCTGTCGTCGTGGTGGACCGCCCACCTCGACACCCACTGGCGGACGCTCACCGCCGAAAACGGGCCGCTCTACCTGTGCACACCCGACAAACACACCACCACCGAGACGCTGGCCGATCAATCCACCCCACCCCCACCGGGATGGTTCGACCCGCCCGCCGATATCAACGCCGCATAACCCTGAGGGACAACCCATGCCACCACCGCCACTGTTTCATTGGGCCCTCGTCGGTTGCGTCGTGCTCCTGGTGATTCTCGCCATCGCCAGCGCAGTCGTCGTCACCAGAGCCGTCCTCCATCAACGCCGCCGACCATCCGAGCGCCAACCCCACGATCCTGGCCAGCTCGATACACCCCGAGGAGACCAGTCATGATCGCCATCCCCCTCGCGTCGTTTCCTGGACCGTCAATGGGACCCGGCTGGCAGCCCTACCGGCGGTCGGTGTCGTCGACATTTGCTGCCAACGTGGGCATCTCGGCCGTCATCGTCGGTCTTGTCCTCGCGGTTCGCGACCTTTGGACCTCCGACGACGGTGGCGAACAGGTGTGGTCGTGGCTGCACACACTCGCTGAGGACCGCGACCACTTCGTGAGCACCGGAGCCACAGTCATCGCCGTCATAGGGATCATCGCCCTCACATTCGTGACCGTCCGACTCGCCGGCGCCGCGATGCCCCACCGTGGCCTCATGAAGCGGAGCGTGAACTACGAGAACTCCGACACCGTCGACGCTGTGGCCCGCTACCACGCAGCTCAGACAGTGGTGTTGCAGGCCTTCGGAGCACAGGTGAGCGAGATCAGACTGAGCAGCACCATCGTGAACTCCACACTCCGTGCCGGAGGGACCTTCGCCCTCTGGCGTGCTCTCCTGCAAGAGCCGGCCACTAACACCGAAAAGAATTGGGCGACACTGGTGGCCACAATCGCAGCGTCCTACCACTACCGCGGCGCCATCGGTGACCCACAGATGGCCGAGTGGACCGATGACGAGCTATCACGGCTTCACCAGGTGGCGCTTCGCCTGTTGGTGAGCGACGACCGCCCCGCCGACTACTCCGGAGAGTGGAGCATCGACGGCATCCTCGCCGCAGCGAGCCGACGAGCGGCCGAACTACTGGCCGATCACAGCGTGGAAGTTGCAGCCCTGGCTCAGGCCGCGGCGGCGAACTTCCTCCATGTCATCCCGAAACCCCTGTATGCAACGGAAATTCGCACCTGCCTGTCCGATCCGGTCACCGTACTCTCCGACCCCAGGTATGCCATCCCCCGTGGCCGGTCGGGCATCGACACCGGACTCGCGGCCGCCATGGTCTCGATTCTGGGTTGTGCTGCGGCAGTGGTCGGTATCGGTCTCGACGTTTTCGGCCTGACCGTGACCGGCATCTCTGCTGTCGTGGTCGGTGGGCTGATCCTTATGCTTCGAGTCGAGGGCCGCGACCTCAGCCGCCGCATCGACTACGAGTTGAACCGCGCTCGCCAACGCCGCATCCAGCGCCACGCTTCCATGCAAGACCCCGCCGCTGCGGGCACCGTCGACGACGGCCGGGCACTGGGCGAGCCCATCGAGTCCGACTATCACCTGCGGGGTGAATGACTGATGAGCGCCCTGACGATAGTGCAGGCCTTTCCCGCCCCGCTACCACCACCCCCAACCTGGCACGTCGACCACACCTGGATGTGGTCAATGTTCGCCGTAGTGTGGCCGGTCTTCGCGGTGGGGGCAGTCGTAATGTTCACCCTCCACATTCGGCGTGGTGTGGCTGTGCCCGAGAAGTCGATCCGGATGTGTCTGGCGACGGCGGTTGGGCTCGCCATGTTCTCGGTGGCCGAAATGGCCCTGCTGGGCGCCGATCGCCGCGACCTTGACGCATGGGGTCGTGGCTTCGGGTGGTCAGCGGCGGTGTTGGGCACCGTCGCAGGCATGTCGCTGATGGTGGCTGCGGGGGCGGCGTTCATCGCGGCCGCGGTGGTCGGCTGGCAGCGCGACACCCCGGCTGATGCTGCCAGCGAGCAGCCCGGCACTGACGACCCCGAGACAGACGACGGCAGCGACACCCACATGCACGTGTCCTCAGGTGACCGGGTGGACCCGCCGTGAGATGTCTCAGGCCCTGACAGGTGCGGACACACCTGCCAGGGCACTGATCGGCCAGAGATCCAGCCTCTGACCAGTGAGAAACGATAACCCACCCCCGCGAGGGCCGGCGTTGGCCGGGCCGGGCGGACCTCACTTGGTAGGAGCTCCGACGTATGGCGCGTAACGCCACCCCTGACGACAACACCCCCAATCTGTTCGATCTGCTCGCCGATACCGACCCATCGGGTCAGCGGTTGTCGGCATCGCAGAGCACTATGGATACCCACAACGAGGAGGACACCGATGTTTCACGATCTGCGCACGGCACTGACCGAGCGGTACGCCCAGGAACTGACGCAGATGGACCGCATGGAGTTCGAGGACTTCCTGACCGCCGAAGCGACTCGGCTGGAGGCCGAGATCGCTCAGACGCAGTCACAGACGGAGCTGGCGGCGATCGCGGCGTGGAAGAACGAGCACGGGGGCAACGACCCGGACGTGCTGACGGCGCAGCGGCTGTATCAGCAGGCCCGGTACTCGGCGGAGGAGACGGTGCTGGCGACGCTGTGGGAGGGATTCAGCAGTCCCGAGGACGACGATCAGCCGGACGACGAGCCGAACCCGGACACGATGACCGGGATGCAGCGGTGGCTGACGCCGTCGGCGATCGAAGCGACCCGCGAGACCGAACAACTGACCGAGCAGGTGTGGCCGGATCAGACACCGCGGTTCCAGGTGTACGCCGAACAGCTGTTGCAAGCGCGCCTGACCGACGGGCTGGCGGTGCCCGACGGGCCGAAACATCCGCTGGTTCCGGAACTGACCGCGATAGTGGACGCAGCGCTGGCCGATCGGGCCCGCGACGCCGCCGAGCGCGCGCAGAGGTAGTCGACGACGGCCAGGGACTGCTGTTTGAGTCCCTGGACGATTTGCGGATCCCAACTGACCCGGCCGTCGTCGACCCGGGCGGGACACCGCTGCCACCGAAGGCCGACGACGCGCTGCCGCAGGTCCCGCAGTCCGAGACCGGGCTGCCACTGACAGCGTGGGCGAGCACCCGGGTCACCCCGGCGCGACGCCCGGACGGCTCGGTGGTCTACATCAAAGCCGACCATGTGGTGGCCGGGCTCGAACCCGACCCCACACCCGACGCAGAGGCACCGGAGCCGGCGAGCGCTGCGGCCGTCGACAAGGCCACCACCTCGCCCGCGGCTGCTGAGGTTGGGCCTGCGACTGAGGTTGGGCCTGCGACCCGGTTCACCCATCCGGGGACGGTGCTGGTGCCATCGGGGGCCAAGTCCCGCGCCAGAGCCAACATCGCCGCACTCGAGGTCCTCACCGACACCGCCCGCACCGGACGCCCGGCGACCGCGGCCGAGCACGAGATTCTGGCGCGATGGTCGGGCTGGGGTGCCGCGGCCGACATCTTCGACGAGTCCAAGTCGGAGTGGACGCCCGAACGCGAGCAGCTACGCGCCCTGCTGGATTCCGAGCAGTGGCGCCAAGCGAAGGCCTCCACCCTCAACGCCCACTACACCGATCCCGCGATCGCCCAAGCGATGTGGTCGGCAATGACCCGCGCCGGGTTCGACGACGGGCTGGTGCTCGAACCCGGTTGCGGCAGCGGCACGTTCATCGGCATGGCGCCGCCCGGCGCGCAGATGGTGGGCGTGGAGCTCGACCCGACGACCGCCCAGATCGCCCATCTTCTCTACCCCGACGCCCAGGTGCGGTTGGAGGGCTTCGAGACCACCCGGGTGCCCGAGGGCTCGTTCGCCGCGGTGATCGGCAATGTGCCCTTCGGCGGGTTCACGGTGCACGACCCGATCCACAATCCGGCCCGCCACCGCATCCACAACCACTTCCTGCTCAAGTCGCTCAACCTCACCGCCCCCGGCGGATACGTCATGGCGATCACCACCGCCGGGACGCTGGACGCGGCCTCGGACAAAGCACGCCGCGACATGCACGCCGTCGCCGACCTCGTCGGCGCGGTGCGGTTGCCCTCGACGGCATTCGAACGGGTTGCCGGCACCCAGGTCGTCACCGACGTGCTGGTGTTCCGCCGTCGCGAGGCCGACGTCGCCGCACCTGCGGACGCCGACTGGCTGCATTCTGACCTCGTAGCCCTCACCGACCGGACCGGCGAGACCACCGAGATCGGCGTGAACCGCTACTTCACCACCCACCCAGAACATGTGCTGGGCACGATGCGTGTCGATCGCGGCCTCTACCGCGACGGAATGCTCGTCGTGGCCGCCGAACCCGGCGGCGATGTCGCCGCCGACCTCGACGACCGGCTGACCGGCATCGTCGACGCCGCCCTGCAACGCGGCGACGGGCTGTTCCTCGCCGACGACACCGCCACGGCCGGAATGGAGTTCACCGCCGGCGCCCTCGACACCGACGCCCTCTACGGCGAAGACATACCGATCGGGCACGTCAGCTACGACGAGACCACCGGGGTGTTCTCGCGGCGCGGGATCGGCGGCGATGAGCCGATGAAGGTGCCCGCCACCCGCGCCACCGAGACCCGGCATCTGCTGCGGCTGCGGGACCTGTTCGCGGCCACGATCGCCGCCCAGCGCACCCAGAGCAGCCGCGCCGAGCGGGATGCGCTGCGCGCGGACCTCAACGAGGTCTACGACGCCTACCTGAACACCTACGGCCCGGTGAACCGGGCGAAGCTGGTGGGCGGCAAGGAACGCACCGCCGAGGAAGCCGCGAAGAAGTTCACAGAACTCGAAGGCAAGTGGCGTACTGCCAATCGCGACGCCGACGGCGCCGACTATCCCGGCCCGCTGCCCGAGGATGTGGCGGCCGAGCTCGATGAGAAAGCATGGCAGGTCAGCGCACCCTCGCGGCGCCAAACCCATCTCGAGGCGGTCCGCGCCGATCCAGGGATGGCCGGCGTGCTGGCGTTGGAACGCTACGACGACCAGACCGGCACGGTCAGCAAGACCGCGGTGTTCTCCCGCGACGTCGTCGTCGCCCCGGTCCCGGTGTCACGCGCGGACACCCCGGCCGAGGCGGTCGCGATCAGTCTCGGTGAACGCGGGCGAGTCGATCTCGACCGTGTCGCCGAACTGCTCGACCAGCCCGCCCAGCAGGCGCGCGAGTCGATCCGTGGGCTGGTCTACGCCGACCCGGACATGCCCGAGGACCTGGTGCCCGCGCCCACAGCGTTGTCGGGCAACGTGCGCGCCAAACACGCCCGCGCCGCCGAAGCTGCCCGTACCGATCCCGGTAACCGGGACTGGGCAGAGCTAACACAAGCACTGGCGCAGGTGATTCCGGACGACAAGCAACCCTCCCAGATCGGGTCAGTCAAACTCGGACCGACCTGGATCGAGCCGCGCGACTACGAAGCGTTCGTGCGCGAGACCTTCGGCGCCACGAGTGCCCGAGTGACGCGCGCGGCCGGTTCGTGGGGCGTCGAGGTGCCACCTGACGAACGCAACAGCGCGCTGATGCGCACCGAGTACGGCGCCGACAATGCCGACAGGAAGAACAAGGCGCTCGATGCGATCGACCTCACCGAAATGCTGCTCAACCAACGGTCGATCGTGGTCAAAAACTCCAAGCCAGCGCAGGAAGAGGGGGCACCGGAAGTCGACGCCCAGGCCACCATCCTCGCCCAGGTCCAAGCCGAGAAGATCACCACCGAGTTCCGGTCGTGGCTGTGGTCGGATGATGAGCGCCGCGACCGCCTGGTCGCCGAATGGAATCGCCGCTTCAACACCTGGGTCCGGCCCGAGCACGACGGGTCACGGCTGGCGCTGCCCGGTCTGTCCCCGGTGTTCGAGCCGCACCCCTACCAACGCGATGCGGTAGCGCGGATTCTCGCCGAGCCGACGGTGCTGCTCGATCACGTGGTCGGTGCGGGCAAGACCGGCACGATGTTCATGTCGGCGATGGAGCTCAAACGCCGCGGCCTGGTCAATCAGCCGTGGATCGTGGTGCCCACCCACCTCATCGAGCAGTTCGGCCGCGAAGTGAAGATGTGGTACCCCGCGGCCAACGTGCTCGTGGGACGCAAAGGCATGTCGCCTGAGGACCGCCGCGTGTTCGCCGCCCAGACCGCGACCAGCGACTGGGACATGGTCATCATCCCAGCCTCGGTGTTCTCCGCGATCCGGGTCCACCCCCAGCGCCGTGTCGACTACATCGCCGGCCAGCTCGCCGAACTCGACGCCGAATTGTCCGCGAGCGCAGGCGACATGACCCAGGCAACGGTCAAGAAGATCGAACAGGCAAAGAAGCAGCTCCAGAAACGACTCGACGCCGCGACCGATCAGGCCAAGAAGGACCACGGGGTGTTGTTCGAAGACACCGGCGCGGACTATCTGTTCGTCGACGAGGCCCACGAGTACAAGAACAAGGGCCGCCAGTGCGCGATCGACTCGCTGTCTCTGACCGGGTCGAACAAGGCCGAGGACCTGTCATTGAAGCTGGACTACCTGCGTGAACGTCGCCAACACCAGGCGGTCGCGGCCGGGCGGGTCATTACCCCGGGCGCTGAGCGGGTCGCGACGTTCGCCACCGGCACCCCGATCGCGAACTCACTCGCCGAGTCGTGGGTGATGCAGCAGTACCTACGCCCGGATGTGCTGGAGGCGGCCGGGGTCCGCTCGATCACCGACTGGGCGGCGTCGTTCACCGCGACCCGCTCCGAGACGATTCCCAACGCCACCGGCACCAAACTGCGTGTCGTGTCGAAGGTGTCGGCGTTCGCCAACCCCAAAGAGATGTTCGCCATGGCCGCCCAGTACACCGATGTCGTTGTCCGTGAACAGGTCCCAGCCAATCTGCCCGTCCATGACGGGCGGCAGATCATCACCAGCACACCCGGTCAGGAGCGGCGCGATTTCATCGCCGACCTGGACTATCGGGCCGACCATCTCGACCCGCGACGCGCCGACATCGACAACGTGCTCAAGATCCTCAACGACGGCCGCAACGTCGCCCTCGACCCGGCGCTGGCCAACCTCGAACCGGATCCGGGAAACACCCGCGCCGATGCCGTGGCCGAACAGGTCGCCCGCATCTACCACGCCACCGCCGACAACGAATATCTCACCGAGGAAGGGGAGCGGTCCCCGATCCGGGGAGCGTTGCAGCTGGTGTTCTGTGACCGTGGCACCCCGCGACCCGACGGCCCGTCGGTGTACTCCAACCTCAAAGGCCTTCTCGTCGAGCAGTATCAGGTGCCCGCGGACAAGGTCGCGTTCATCCACGACGCCAAGTCGCCGTCGCAGAAACTGGCGTTGCAGGCCGACTGCCGTGCCGGTCGGATCGCGGTGCTGGTCGGGTCGACCTCGAAGATGGGCACCGGCATGAACGTCCAAGGCCGCCTCATCGGCCTGCACCACATGGACGTGCCGTGGCGGCCCGCCGATCTCGAGCAACGCGAAGGCCGGATCATCCGCCAGGGCAACCAGAATCCGCAGATCGAAATTCTGAACTACGTCACCGCAGGCACCACCGACACCGTCATGTGGTCGAAAGTCGAGTCCAAGGCGGCGTTCATCGAGCAAGCCAAACGCGGCCAGCTCGACGACGTCGCCGAAGTCGACGACATCGCCGACGACTCACTGTCTGAGGCGGCCGCCGCGACCAAAGCCGCCGCGACCGGCGACGAACGGTTCCTCGAAATGGCCACCCTGGAAGACGAGGTGAAGAGTCTGTCCGCACTGGCCAGCGCCCACGCCGACTCCCGCTCCCACGCCCGCCGGGTCGTGGCCGCCGCGGACCGGGCCATCCCACGCTTGGAAGGCAGCATCGAGAAACTCGACGCTCTGCTGGCCGGTCATCAGGAGTGGATTGATGCCGGTAAGCAGTTCGTCGTCACCGGGGCCCGTCCTCAATCGAAGCGTCCGGAGCGGTCCGAGACGCTGCTGTCGCGGGTCACCGCGGTCTATCACGAGCTCAAAGGTGCCGGCATGAAGCAATCCATGCCGATCGCGTCGATACCGTCAGGGCTCCAGGCGCACGCCTCGCGCGAGTTTGCCCAGGACAAGATCCACGTGTGGCTCGACTGCCCGGGGCGACCCGGGTTCACTCTCGACGCATCCCAGGTGTTCACCTCCACCGAGCGGCGCACCGCGACCGCGTCCGGTCTCGCCACCCGCCTGGAGAACCTGTACACCGGCCTCGACGACACCCGCGCTCAACTGGTCGCCGACATCGCCAGCTACCGCCGCGAAGTCGAGGTCAACGCGCCGCGTATCGACGCACCGTTCACCCGAGCGGATGAGTTGCAGACCAAACAGGTTCGGCTGCGCCAACTGCGGATGGAGATCGAACGCGCCCAGCAATCCGAAGAAGCCGTCGCCGCCCGCCAAGCTGCCGAGGAACGGATGCGCAGCGCTGGTCGCGAACCCGGCTGGAGCCTGGAACTCAACCCCACACCGGTCATGGTCGAAGAAGCCGGACTCGACCATGCCGCCGACTACATCGCCGTGATAAAACGCAGTCACCAACACCAAGCAGAGCTGTACCAAGCCGAAAAAGGCACCGCGACAGCAGAACCGGGGATCGGAACGCTGCTCGCCGACACCCGACCAGCACCGGACGCCGAGCGCACGCAGGGCACGGACTCCCAGCAACCGCCCCACGATCCACTCGGTGACGGCACACAGCCCCAGCGCGACCCGGACCTGGGCCTGTGAGTACGACAGTGACGTTCGCCGCGTTCCGAGTCAGGCGTTGGCGGGTGCGAGTTCGCTGCCGCACCCCCGATGCGGCTCTCGGCCCTGCGGGCAAGCAGATCGAGCAGGCCGCCTCGGACCTGACTCGACAAGGGGCAACCGCTCACAAGAACCCGCCACGTCAAGATCACCTGGCCCCCAGGAGCACAAGCCCACCCCGCCGGGGGGGTGACCCACCGGACCGGCGTGGCTCGCTATGCGCGACCAGCGTCGCCTGTCCCGGGTTCGTGATAGAAGCGAACCGCCACACCCGCGCACCCATCACT
>ERZ501011.176-NODE-176-length-20120-cov-14.456666_pt1 | contig 20120 bp, 20 predicted proteins | sample MGYA00248833_ERZ501011 | MGnify/ENA primary metagenome ERZ501011 (study PRJEB25958, sample SAMN03398530) | human skin metagenome | study: EMG produced TPA metagenomics assembly of the Human Skin Microbiome Metagenome (human skin metagenome) data set. | reverse complement strand
CCGCTGCCGTAGATCGACGCGCCGTTGTAGTTCGTCAGGGCGGTGCCGTCGCTGGTGCCGACCCAGACCGCGGTCGACAGCTGCGGGGTGTACCCGACCATCCACGCGTCCTTGTTCTGCCCGGTGTCGCCGAGCTGGACGGTGCCGGTCTTGGCCGCCGACGGCCGCGAACCGAGCGAGGAGTCGTAGAGCGAGTTGCCGTTGGAGTACGCCGCGACCGGTTCGAGGGCCGCGCTGACGTTGTCGGCGACCTTCGCGGGGAAGACGCGCTTGCCCTCGGTCTTGCGCTCGTAGAGGACCTGCCCCTCGGCGTCGACGACCTTCTGGACGAAGTGCGGCTCGTGGTAGACACCCGAGGCCGCGAGCGTGGCGTATGCCGAGGCCATGTCGATGACCCGGGACTGATACTGGCCCAGGACCACACCGCCCTCGGGCTCGCCGTTGGCCTCCTGCAGGGTGTGCTCGATGTTGCCGAAGGACTCGGCCACACCCGCGCGGTGCGCGGCGTCGGCGACCGCCCGGGCACCACCGTCGAGGTCCATCATCAGGCGGTAGTACACCGTGTTGAGGGACATCTTCATCGCCGTCGCGAGGTTGCAGGTACCGCAGCTCTCACCGTCGGAGTTCTCGACGGTGAGTCCGCCGCTGGCCTGGAACGGCGCGGAGCTGTAGGTCTTCGACAACGGGATGTCCTGTTCGAGCGCCGCGACGAGCGCGAACACCTTGAACGACGACCCGGTCTGCAGGCCCGCCTGGGCCAGGTCCCAGCCGCCCGGATTGTCGCCGCCGTAGTAGCCGCGCACCCCGCCGGTCTGCGGGTCGATGGACACCACCGACGCGAGCAGGTCGTCGGGTTCGCCGTTCAGCTCGCCTTCGGGGCACTTGTAGATCCGGTTCTTGCGGCAGGCCGCCTGGACGACGCCGTTCTGGACCTGCGGGTCGATCGTGGTGCTGATCTTGAGACCGCCGGTCCGCAGTTGCTTGTCGGTGATGCCGATGCGGTTCAGCTCGGCGAGGACCTGTCGCTTGATGAGGCCGTTGGGCCCGGGGGTCTCGTCGGAGTCGCTGACACGCGCCTTGACGGTCTTGGGGAAGACCGCGTTGTCGGCCTGCGCGCGGGTGATCGCACCGGTCGCGACCATGCCGTCGAGGACGTAACGCCAGCGCGCCTCGGTGACCTCGCGGTTGGTGTCCGGGTCGTAGTAGGACGGCGCGCGGATGACCGCCGACAACAGCGCGGCCTCTTCGAAGGTGAGCGGGTTGCGCTCGGCGCGACGCTTGTCGGTGATCGACTTGTTGAAGAACTTCTGCGCGGCCACCGCGACGCCGTAGGCGCCCCGGCCGAAGTAGATCGTGTTGAGGTAGGCCTCGAGGATCTTCTCCTTCGACCAGCCGTGCCGGTCGTTCATCTTCGCGGCGATCGCGAGCTCTTTGAACTTCCGGGAGTAGCTGACCTCGTCACCGACGATCGCGTTCTTGACGTACTGCTGCGTGATGGTCGAGCCACCGCCGGCGGTCTGGTTGCCGGTGATCTGACCGATGGCAGCGCGGGACAGGCCGCGGGGCGAGAAGCCGTTGTTGGTCCAGAACTCCCGGTCCTCGGCGGCGACGATCGCCTGCTTCATCGTCTCGGGGATCTCGTCGAACGGGACGACCGTGCGGTTGCCGTCGGGCGAGGTGACGTCTGCGAGGGTCCGCCCGGACGTGTCGACGATGGTGGCCTTCTGGCTCACCTCCGGTTCGGGGATCTCGGCGGTGAAGTAGGTGGCCGCGAACGCGATGATGAGCACCAGCACGATCGCCGGCACGATGGCGCCCACGATCCCCAGCGCCCACGCGAACCGTCGGTGTCGTGTCGCTGTCTGACTCCTGTTCTGACCGCCGCCGCCCGGACCGGGTCGGACTCCGGTGCGTCGCGGCGTGGGCGAAGAACCACGTGCCTCGCTCATCGTCCACCTTCCTACCGGGTCGCACGGACATTCGTCATCCGGCGAGCACGGTCAACTTCTCTGGCCTCGTGCCGCTCCACTGTGACAGCAGGCCACCGCCCCGGGCAAAAAACCGCAGGCCGGCGCGCTACTTGGCCACGCGTCGGGAGCGACGCGTGGTCTGCGGCGGCAGCCCGGCAACGTACGACTGGACCAGATGGTTCCAACTGCAGGTCCGGCACACCTCGACCACGTGCACCGAGAACTCCTCGGCGGTCGTCGCGAGCCGGGCGATCTCCTCGTTGCTGCGCGCCGACCCGCTCACCTGACCGAGGCGGTCGCCGAACACCCAGGACACCAGCGTGACCTGCTCTTTTCGGCAGATCGGGCACATCGTGGTGCTGGGCCGACCATGGAATTTCGCGGCGCGCAGGAGATACGGGCTCGCATCGCAGACCTCGGCAACGGCGGTCCGGCCCGCGTGGACCGAGGACAGCCGAGCGCGCCGCTGCAGGGCGTAGTCGACGATCTGGCGTTGCACGGTTCTCAGGGTACGTGGTCTCCGCCGGGGCGTCGGGCCGACGGGGTCCGGCACGCGGGTCCGATGGAGCCACACCCGGGATGGTCGATCGCCGCGTGGTGGCGTCGTCGCGTGTCCGTCCTCCCGCCGACCGACCGCTCGTGGACACGGTTATATCGGTGCGATACATTGGCAAACACATCGGAACGAGGTGTCGGCTCGTCAGAGCGTGCCGGCACATCGATCCGAGGAAGTAGTGACAGTCATCGGCAGGACCGCGAAGGGGGTGGCGAAGTGCTCGAGTTGGCCATTCTCGGACTGCTTCTCGAATCCCCCATGCACGGCTATGAGCTGCGCAAGCGGCTCACCGGCCTGCTCGGCGCCTTCCGTGCGTTCTCGTACGGATCGCTCTACCCGACGCTGCGTCGCATGCAGGCCGACGGCCTCATCGACGAACCGGAGACGCCCCTGGGCGTGAAGGTGCGGCGAGGCCGGCGCGTCTACCAGCTCACCGACGCGGGCCGGGAACGGTTCGCGGAGCTGGTCGCCGACACCGGACCCCAGAACTACACCGACGACGGTTTCGGTGTGCATCTGGCGTTCTTCAGCCGGACCCCGGCGGTCGCGCGCATGCGCATCCTCGAGGGACGCCGGCGGCAGGTCGAGGAGCGTCGAGAAGGGTTGCGGGAGATCGTCGGGCGGTCCAACCGGGCCGTCGACCGGTACACCCGTCAGCTGCATCAGCTCAGCCTCGAATCCAGCGAACGCGAGGTCCGCTGGCTCAACGAGCTGATCGCGGCCGAGAGCTCCCAGCAGGACGGGTCGCCAGACCCGTTCGACGGACAGTTCGACGACGACCTCGCCGACGGCGAACGGTCACCGTTCGATCCGGGGCGGCCCGCGGCCTCCACCGGACGAGCCGATGACGAACATCAAGACCCGGACTCGACGCCGAGCCGGGACGAACAGCTCGACGAACCCGAGCAACGGAAAACACCGGTTGCGCAGCGAACGACTGCGATGCCGCGAGAAGAAGGAGAACCCGACCATGGGTGAGCCCAATAAGGTGCGCGTTGCCATTGTGGGCGTAGGAAACTGCGCTTCATCCCTGGTGCAGGGCGTGCAGTACTACAAGGACGCCGACGAGAGCTCCACCGTTCCCGGCCTCATGCACGTGAAGTTCGGCCAGTACCACGTCCGCGACGTCGAGTTCGTCGCCGCGTTCGACGTCGACGCCAAGAAGGTCGGCTTCGACCTGTCCGACGCGATCTTCGCGAGCGAGAACAACACCATCAAGATCGCCGACGTGCCGCCGACCGGCGTCACCGTCCAGCGCGGCCACACTCTCGACGGCCTCGGCAAGTACTACCTCGAGACCATCACCGAGGCCGACGGCTCCGGTGTCGACATCGTCCAGGCCCTCAAGGACAACGAGGTCGACGTCCTCGTCAGCTACCTCCCCGTCGGCTCGGAGCAGGCCGACAAGTTCTACGCCCAGTGCTGCATCGACGCAGGCGTCGCGTTCGTCAACGCCCTGCCGGTGTTCATCGCCTCGGACCCCGAGTGGGCCCAGAAGTTCGCCGACGCCGGTGTCCCGATCGTCGGCGACGACATCAAGAGCCAGGTCGGCGCCACCATCACCCACCGTGTGATGGCGAAGCTGTTCGAGGATCGCGGCGTCACCCTCGACCGCACCTACCAGCTCAACGTCGGCGGCAACATGGACTTCAAGAACATGCTCGAGCGTGAGCGTCTGGAGTCGAAGAAGGTCTCCAAGACCCAGGCCGTCACCTCCAACCTGAACGGCCCGCTGGCCGGCAAGATCGCCGACAAGAACGTCCACATCGGCCCGTCGGACCACGTCGAGTGGCTCGACGACCGCAAGTGGGCCTACGTCCGCCTCGAGGGTCGCGCCTTCGGCGACGTGCCGCTGAACCTGGAGTACAAGCTCGAGGTCTGGGACTCCCCCAACTCGGCCGGCATCATCATCGACGCCGTGCGCGCCGCCAAGATCGCCAAGGACCGCGGTATCGGCGGACCGGTCATCCCGGCCTCGGCCTACCTGATGAAGTCCCCGCCGAAGCAGCTCGCCGACGACGTCGCGCGTCAGCAGCTCGAGGAGTTCATCATCGAGGCCTGAGCCTCGGCGAATCCCTGTCACGACAGATCCGACGAAGACCGCCCATCGGAGGCGGCCGACGACTTCGAGTCGACGGCCATGCCGCCGGTGGGCGGTCTTCGTCGTGAACACATGGAGCATCGGGGTGAACTGCTGCCGCCGCGAGCCTCACGGCGAGGCGAACGCGCAGGTCATCCATCCAAATCAGTGACCGCGCCAGACCCTTCACATAGAGTGTTGTCGATTGCTCCGAGTGGCCCGTATCGGGCACATCGGACATCACGAGACCCCGTACCAACAGAAAGGCGCAAACCATGGGCGTGAGCCTGAGCAAGGGCGGAAACGTTTCGCTGAGCAAGGAGGCTCCGGGCCTGACTGCGGTCTCCGTCGGCCTCGGCTGGGACATCCGAAGCACCACCGGTACCGACTTCGACCTCGACGCCAGCGCCATCGCGCTCGGCGCGGACAAGAAAGTCCTCTCCGACCAGCACTTCATCTTCTTCAACAACCTGCGTTCGCCCGACGGCTCGATCGAGCACACCGGCGACAACCTGACCGGTGAGGGCGAGGGCGACGACGAGGTCATCAAGGTCGACCTCGCGGGCGTTCCGCCGAACGTCGACTCCATCGTCTTCCCCGTCTCGATCTACGACGCGGACGCACGGTCGCAGTCGTTCGGCCAGGTCCGCAACGCGTTCATCCGCGTCGTCAACCAGGCCGGCGGCGCCGAGATCGCCCGCTACGACCTCAGCGAGGATGCCTCCACCGAGACCGCGATGGTTTTCGGTGAGCTGTACCGTCATGGGTCGGAGTGGAAGTTCCGCGCGGTCGGCCAGGGCTACGCCTCGGGTCTCGCGGGCATCGCCCGCGACTTCGGTGTGAACGTCTGAGTCTCTCGTAGACTCCGGCTGTCCGCCTGAACGTGCTTGTGGATGCCGCACCCGTTGTCGAACGGGTGCGGCATCCGCGCGTCACCACTCCTCTCCGACAATGCGGTCGGCTGGTTTCCACGCACCCTAGAAAGGCCACAAGCCAGTGGTAGTAAGAATTTTCGGCCTCTCGGTCGTCGTGACGATCGTGTCGCTGATCATCGCTTTCCTCTATGGCGGCGTCGAAGCGCTGATCCTGACCGCCATCCTCGGCGTCTTCGAGATCTCGCTCTCCTTCGACAACGCGGTCATCAATGCCACGATCCTCCGCCGGATGAGCGAGTTCTGGCAGAAGATCTTCCTCACCATCGGCATCCTGATTGCCGTCTTCGGTATGCGACTGGTGTTCCCGCTGGTCATCGTGTGGCTCGCGTCGGGTCTCAACCCGGTTGAGGCGCTCGACCTCGCACTGAACCCGCCGCCCAACGATGCGGCGTACTTCCCCAACGGCGATCCCAGCTACGAGACGATCATCACCGACGCCCACCCGCAGATCGCGGCCTTCGGCGGCATGTTCCTGCTGATGCTGTTCCTCGGCTTCGTCTTCGAGCAGAAGGAGCTCACCTGGCTGACCTGGATCGAGCGGCCGCTCGAGAAGATCGGCAAGCTGGAGATGCTCGAGGTCGTCATCGCCATGACGCTTCTCGTCCTCACTGCGACCTACATCGCCGCGCCCGACGAGCGGTCGACGGTCATGATCGCCGGCTCACTCGGCATGATCACCTACATCCTGGTCAACGGCCTCGGCGAGTACTTCAACGTCGAGACCGCGGAAGATGACGAAGCGGCCGAGCCCGGCACCGACGCCGCGGAGAAAGCGGCAATCGAGAAGACCAACGGAAAGTCGGGCCCGTCGGACCTGGCCAAGGCGACAGGCAAGGCCGGCTTCTTCCTGTTCCTCTACCTCGAGGTCCTCGATGCGTCGTTCTCGTTCGACGGCGTCATCGGCGCGTTCGCCATCACGGCGGATCCGATCATCATCGCCCTCGGCCTCGGCCTCATCGGTGCGATGTTCGTCCGTTCGCTCACCGTCTACCTGGTGCGCAAGGGCACGCTGTCGGAGTATGTGTACCTCGAGCACGGAGCGCACTGGGCGATCGGCGCGCTGGCGTTCATCCTGCTGTACTCCATCGGCACCCACGTCCCCGAGATCATCACCGGCCTGATCGGCGTCGCGCTGATCATCGCCGCACTGATCTCCAGCATCGTCCGACGCAACCGCCTCGCGGCGAAGGGCGAAGAGGAGAAGGTCAACATCTGACCTGCCCTCCAAGAGGTGCGAAGCGAAGCGCGCTCCTGGGACGTGCGAGCGAAACGCCTCCCTCCTTTAGGTACGAGCGAACGCCTCCCCCTGCCCCCTGAGGTGCGAGCGAAGCGAGCCTCGAAGGGTTTGGTGACTTGAGTCGCCAGGCCCTTCGAGGCTCGTCGCTTTCGCTCCTCGCACCTCCGGGAGGAGTGGGCATGTCGCCCTTCGGATTAGGGAGCGGAGAAACAGCTGCGCCGCAGGACCCCGAAGGTCCTGCGGCGCAGTGGTTTCGAGAGCCCGACTCAGCCCTGCTGCTGCCCGAGTTGCTGGGTGATCTGCTGGTTGATCTGGTGCAGGCTCGGCACCGACATGCCCGGGAGATGACCCTGGATGGTGCGCAGGACCGACGAGTCGTCGCGCACCTTCTCGCTCGATTGCACGAGAACCGTTCCCGCGCCGGTGAAGTCGAACTGGCGCTCCTCGCCCGAGTTCAACCCCATCCGCCGGCCCGCGGCCGCGATGAAACCGTTGACCCACGCCTCGTCGTAGTGGTGACTGGGCGACGGGCAATCCGACCATCCGACAAGCGCTTCGGGATCGACGCGCACGGGCGGTTCGACGAACATCACCGGGCCGTTCGACGACGCGAGGAACTTGCCGGTGCCGATGAGCGTCAGGAACCCCGGCACGATCGACTGGTTGAGCGACAGGTTCGGCTGGAAGGCGAGGAGATTGGCTGCCCGGATGGTGAGGTTGCCGTCTTCGAGGTCATAGGCGTTGATGTCGTATCCGCGGTCGCCGATGATCAGCTTGCCGTGGCCCTCGGCGACGACGTAGTCACCGAGGTACAGCGGGGCGGAGAACTGCTGCGCCACCATCTGCAGCATGTTTCCCTGCAGACCCTGGGTCAGTGCGGTGAACTGCATCTGCCCGTAGTAGGCGATCATCGCGCCCTTGGACATGAACCACGGCTGGTTGAGGTCGATGCAGAAGGAGTAGTTGTTGTCCGGCACGTTGTCGTCCGACGGCAAGTTCATCGGACTCCACACGGTGTTGAGTTGGCTCATAGTTTCTCCTCCGATGCCTGCACGTACACGATGCCCTGTCCGGAGCACTCCAATTGCATTGCCTCACCGCCGGTTCGACCCACGTTGCGCCAGCTCATCGCCGACCGCAGGCTGGTGTTGACCTGACCGGCCGACCCGACGAACGCCTGCGGGTCGACGGTCACCGGCGGCTTGGCCGGGGACACCTCGAGCTCGAAGACCCCACCGTGCCCGAGCAGCACCGCCGAACCCGGACCCGACAGCTGCGTCGTGAACATGCCCTGACCGGTGACGGCTCCGGCGGCAGCGGACCGCAATGCACCGAAGAGGCCGCCGCCACCGCCACCACCGCCGCCCTGTGAGGCGACCGAGACGACGGAGGCCTGCAGATTGGCCGCATAGGCGAGCAGCCGCGACGCCTCGACCCGGATCGTGCCGCCGACCGCCGCGAGATCCACGACGTGCACCTCGATGCCGAGGAAGCCGTAGTGCACCTCGCCGTGCCCCTGTGCGATCATCGTCGACTCGTGCTCGCCGGCGAGCATCCGGCCGGCCATCCCGCCCATGCCGCCCAGTCCCGGCATCCCGCCGCCCATACCGCCGGCTCCCGCGATCTGGTGGGGCTGGAAGTGCACGTTGCCCTTGTAGAAGAGCATCGCCCCGCGTCGCGCGACGACCGGCCCGGTACGGCCGATGTCGACGGAGACGACCTTGCTGTTGACCTTGGTGAACATTCTCGCTACCTCACCCTCACCGCTCGGCCGGCTGGATCGACACGACGCCGCTGCCATCCCAGCGCAACGAGAACGCCTCTCCGCCACCCTGTCCCAGCGCCGACCGCCAGGAGACATCGGTGACGAAGGACTGACTCAACTGGCCGCGGGCGCAGACGAACGCGTCCGGGTCGACCACGAGCGGATACTGCGGTGACACCTCGAGGTGGATGAGCGGGCCGCCGTTGGACAACAGTGCGATCTGTCCGTGGCCGCTCACCGTCGTGGTGAACAGACCCTGACCCGACGACGCTCCGCGCAGACCGGCGAAGGTGACGTTGGTCTGCAGGTTGCCGTTGAGCACCATCAGCTGCTCGGACTCCACCTGCAGGGTCTCGTTGTTGAGCTCGATGACGGTCGTCTCGGCGGCGTTGTGCGCGAAGTACACGATGCCGTTGCCCGAGGCCTCCATGAGCGACAGCGCCTCCCCGGTGGCCCGCTGCTTCAGGCCCGCGAGCACGCCGTCGCCGCCGCCGAAGCCCGCCGATTTGAAGGTGACCTGTCCCTCGTAGGCGACCATCGACCCGCTGATCGCGCGGACCGCGGAGTTGTTCAGCCTGGCTTCCACCACGCGTTTGGACCGTTGTACCAACTGCATTCGACGTGCCTCTCTCGCGCCGTGGGGAGGCCGCCGATCGACCATCCCTCGTTCGTCTCCCGACGCCATCCCCGCACCGCGGCACCTGCCGGCATCTCGGCATCCCAGCTCGCCGTGAGCCGGGGAATCCGGCCTCATACCGAGATGAAAATAGCCGATAGCATCGAGTGGTGCCCGGAAACTTCGTACGTCGTTGGTTCGGGAACGATTCACGCACGAATTCCGCGCCACCTGCATCATCGGAACAAATGACGGCGGCGTTCCTGGAGTCCGAATCCGTCCTGGCCGAGATCGATCCGGCCGTCGCGGTGACCGCCGCCCTCGACCCGCGGTCGCGCCTGCGCGCCTCGTGGTCGGACATCCGCGAGCAGCACGCCCAGGCGACGTCGGACTACCTCCGGCTGGTGTCCCCGCCGGCCGGCACACGCGTCGACCCCCGGGATCTCGACCGGTCGACGCAGGCGCTGCGGTCGATCACCGCCTCCATGCGCGACTTCGCCCAGACCAACGCCGAGACCCTCGAGCGGGCGCGGGCCACGGTGCGGGCCGCCGACGCCCAGGACCACGAGGCCCGGGTGGCCGCCAACCGGGCGATGACCGCCCTGGAGAACGCCGCACCGGCGGTGGCACGACTGCAGTCGGTGTCGGATGCCACCGACGACCTCGCGCGTGCGCTCACGGCTTTCGACCAGGGCGCGGGGCTGCGTGACCGGCAGACCGCCGCGGCAGCCGTGCTCAGTTCGGCGCGCCGCCTCGAACAACTTCTCGCCGAGGCCCCCGCCTTCGCCGACCGCGCACAGCAGGTCATCCGTTCGGTGGAAACGCGCCGGAGCGCGGTGTCCACCCGGAGCGCGCAACTCCCCGACACCCTCTCGGCGCTGCGCCGGGAGTTCAGTGCCGATTGCTCCCTCGATCTACAGCGCAACGGCTCGGTCGTCGACGAACGGCTCGAACACGCCGACGCCGAGCTCGCGGCCGCCCGCGCGATGGTCGATGCTGCCCCCGACCAGGCCATCGGCCGCGCCGACGCCGCCCGCGACGACCTGGCCGTCGCGGAGAAGGCCGTCGACGCCGTGCTCGACCGGTTGCGACTCCTGCGGGAGGTGCGCGCCGACCCGCGGGGCGCGGAGCAGCGCGTGCGCTTTCGCCTGCGCGACGCCCAGCTCTTTGCGGTCAATCACCGTCTGGTTGACGAATGGGGCTCGGTCCTCGATGCTCAGGCCGACCGGATCGAGCGCGCCAAAGGGGTTCTGGATCGCATCCACCCCGACTACTGGAGCTACCTGACGCAGCTGCGTGCGGTGGACGACCGGATCACCGAGATCGTTTCGCGGATGAGAGGACAGGTGGCCGCAGGATGACCACCACTGCACGACACGACGACACCGGTCTCGAGCCCGGGACGATCCGGCACTTCGACCACCTGGAGCCGTCGGTCTCGAACTCCCTGTTCCACCGGCAGCCCGAGCCGATCGAGCCGACCTGGCCGGCGCAGCGGCTCGCCGTCGCGCTGGGCGCCACCCTGTACGTCCCGGCAACCCGGCCCGATCTTGCCGAGGTCATCCGCCGACGCCGCGCCGAGGGTGTGATCTCGATGGTCATCGACCTCGAGGACGCCGTCGCCGACGACGAGGAGGCCGAGGCGATCGAGCACGCCGTGGCCGCGTTGCGCGGTATCGCCGCGAACCCGTGCCGGCCGATGTTGCTGTTCGTCCGTCCGCGGTCGGCCGACCGGATAGTGCCGATCGCCACCGCGCTCGACACCCCGTCGGTGCTGACCGGGTTCGTCATCCCGAAGTTCTCGTCGGAGAATGCACCCGAGGCGTTCGACGCCGTTGCCGCTGCCGGACAGATCCTCGACAAGCACCTCTGGGTCATGCCGGTTCTCGAGTCGGCCGCGGTCGTGCACCGCGAGACCCGCGACGACGAGTTGACCGCCCTCGCGTCGCTCCTGAGCGCGCACCGCGACCACGTGCTCGCCGTGCGCATCGGTGCCACCGACATCTGTAGTCACTTCGGCATCCGCCGGGATCGTGACCTGACCATCTACGACGTCCGGGTCGCGGCCGATGTGATCGCCGGCATCGTCAACCATCTCGGCCGCAGCGACGAGAGCGGCTTCGTCGTGACGGGGCCGGTGTGGGAGTACTTCGCCGACCACGAGCGCATGTTCCAGCCCATGTTGCGTCACACGCCGTTCCGCGAGAACGACGCCGTCTACTTCCGGCAGCAGCTCGTCAGCCGCGACATGGACGGTCTCCTCCGCGAGATCACCCTCGATCGCGCCAACGGCCTGCACGGCAAGACCGTCATCCACCCCGCGCATGTCGCCGCGGTGCACGCGTTGTCGGCGGTCACCCACGAGGAGTATCACGATGCACTCGACATCCTGGCCGGCGAGTCCGGCGGGGTACGGGCGTCGTCGTACCGCAACAAGATGAACGAGCTGAAGCCCCACCGCAACTGGGCCTTGCGGGTCATCGATCGCGCTGCCGCCTTCGGCGTGACCCGCCAGGGGGTCTCGTTCGTCGACCTGCTCACCGCGCTCGCCTCGCCCGGGTCGGCCACCTCGTGAACGATCCGGACACCGTCGGCATCGACTGGGTGACCGAACGTTTCGGCGTCGAGATCGCCGACGTCGGCGACACTCCGGGTCACACGGTCCGCGACCTCGTCTCACTCGGCTTGCGCCACAACCGACGCCGTGCTCATCTGCTGGTCTCGACCGTGCTGGGCAAGCACATCCCGACCTCGCCCGCGATTGTGCGTGGCGCCGCCGACGACCTCGGCGCCGCGATCGTCGCCGAGATCGGCGCGAATGCGGCGCGCGACGCCGTCGTCTTCGGTTTCGCCGAAACCGCGACCGGGCTCGGACACTGTGTCGCCGAACGCATCTCCGCATCCCGGTATCTGCACTCGACGCGGCGCAGACGCCCGGATGTGGTGGTGACGGGCACCTTCGAGGAAGGGCATTCACATGCGACGACGCATTTGCTGCAGCCCAGCGATTCCGCATTTCTCGACCCCGTGACGCCGGACGAGGTGCTGATCCTGGTCGACGACGAGATCTCCACCGGCAAGACCGCGCTCGGCGCCATCGAGGCCATCGTCGCGGACCGTCCCCGTAAGCGGTTCGTCGTGGCGTCCCTGGTCGACATGCGTACACCCGCGCAGAAGTCCGAATGCGATGATCTCGCAGCTAAACTCGGCGTCGATGTCGCCTACGTGGCGCTCGCGCACGGCTCGATCACCCTTCCCCCGGACCTCCTCGATGAGGTGTGGCAGCTCCGGTCCGACGAGCTCAACCCGGTGGCAGCCCGGCGCGGCGGCCTGGTCGCGGTGGCCCTCGACTGGCCGGCGGCAGTTCCCGACGGCGGCCGGCACGGAATTCTCCGCACCGACTCGACGGGCTTCCGGCGAGCGGCGACCGCGGCCGCCGACACCGTGGCGGCACAACTCGATCCGCGGCGCCCGGTTGTCGTGATCGGGCACGAGGAACTGATGTACGCACCCTTGTGCATCGCCGAGTCGCTGGAGCGTCGTGGCTTCGCCACCGGATACCAGACCACCACGAGGTCGCCGGCCCAGGTGCACGACGTCCCGGGTTATCCACTCCGGCGCGGATTCCGGTTCACCGCACCGGAACCCGATCCGGAGACGCCAAGGTATGTCTACAACGTGTCCTCCGTCGACCATCCGGACCCGCAGGTCGTCCTGATCGTCGACTCGCCGGCGGACACCGATGAGTTACGCGCGCCCGGTGGACTCGTCGACGTCCTCACCGCCGCCGGGCACCCGGTGGTGCTGGCCGTCTTGCCCGCCACCGACCAGCCTGCCCTGGCACGAACCCGAGAGGCGGTGCGCTGATGGACATCGCCACCACCACACCACCGCTGTGCGGACCGGAGTTCGGTTCGTACGCGGCCGACGAAGTCACCTGGCTGCTCAAAGACCTGTCCGACGTGGCGCTGGAAGGTGAACTGCGCGAACGGGAACGCCGAATCCAGTCCGGTCAGGCCCACTACGCGGAGTCGTTGCCGATCGAGTATCAACCCGGCCGCGAGTACCAGGAACTCTTCCATGCGACGCTACGGTCTTCCGCCCAGCGGCTCGCGGAAGCCGTCGGAGTGGTGTCCGAACTCATTCTGGCCGAGCGGCATTCCACGCCGACGCTGGTGTCGCTGGCGCGGGCCGGCACCCCGGTCGGCATCCTGATCCGACGGTGGATGGCGGCCGTCCACGGCATCGAACCCCAGCACTACACGATCTCGATCGTGCGCGCCCGCGGGATCGACACCGTCGCACTCGATCACATCGTGGCGCGGCACCCGGCGGAGTCGGTCGTCTTCGTCGACGGCTGGACCGGCAAGGGTGCCATCCAGCGCGAACTCACCGCCGCTGTCGACGGGTACGCGCGCGCCGGCCGGCCGCAATTGCACGACGAACTCGCGGTGCTGGCCGACCCCGGCTCCTGCACGACCCTGTTCGGCACCAGGGACGACTTCCTCATCGCCTCCGCCTGCCTGAATTCCACTGTCTCCGGCCTGGTCTCGCGCACCGTCCTGAATGCCGACCACATCGGTCCGGGCGAGTTCCACGGAGCGAAGTTCTACCGCCATCTCGCCGACTTCGATGTCTCGGGACTGTTCCTGGACACCGTCAGCACCGAGTTCGATGCAGTCGCCGACCGAGTTCGGGCGACGGTGTCGGCGATGACGCCGGAGTCACGCCGGCCCGACTGGTCCGGTTGGCGCTCCGTGGAGCAGATCCAGACCGAGTACGGCCTGTCGTCGATCAACCTGGTCAAGCCCGGCGTCGGCGAGACGACGCGGGTGCTGCTGCGTCGCGTACCGTGGCGCATCCTGGTGCGCGCCGACGATCTGCCCGAACATCGCCACATCCGGTTGCTCGCCGCCGAACGAGATGTGCCCGTGGAGGTCTCGCCCGATCTCGCGTACTCGTGTGTCGGGCTCATCAAGGAGGACTCGTGAACGCGCTGGTCGCCACCGATCTCGATCGGACCATGATCTACTCACGCGCCGCCATGGGCGACGAGCAGTTCGCGGCCCTGGAGACCGTGTGCGTCGAGATCTACCGCGATGCGCCGCTGTCGTACATGACCACGACCGCCGTCGAACTGATGACCCGTCTGGCACGTGAGGTCGTCGTCGTACCGACGACCACTCGCACCCCGGCACAGTTTGCCCGGATCGAGCTGCCGGGCAGCCCATTTCGCCACGCCGTGGTCAGCAACGGGGGCCGAATCCTCGTCGACGGCGCCGACGATCCGGAATGGCGTGCGCACATCGACCGCGAGGTGACCCGCGCGGGCGCCACTCTCGACGAGGTCCGCGACGAGCTCCGAACGCGCATCGACGACTCCTGGGTCACCGCTCTGCGGACCGCCGACGACCTCTTCTGCTACCTGGTCGTCGACCCCGCGGTCCAACCGCCGGAGTTCCTCGAACAGTGGCAGCAGTGGTGCGACGCACGGGGCTGGACGGCTTCCCAGCAGGGTCGCAAGATCTACGCGACCCCGCAGCCGGTGACCAAGTCGGCGGCCATCGCTGAAGTCCGGCGACGGCTCGTCGCAGACGGCACCCTCGACGACTCGGCAGTGCTCTGCGCGGCCGGCGACGGCTGGCTCGACACCGACCTGTTGCTCGCCGCCGATCACGCGATCCGCCCGCGGCACGGTGAGCTGGAATCGCTCGGCTGGTCGGCGCCCGGGCTCACGATCACCGCCGACACCGGGGCCCTCGCCGGTGTCGAGATCCTGCGGTGGTTCGGCGAGCGGAGCGGGATCAGCGTGCCGGAATCCGCGACGCCTCCAGCGCGAGACCGGACCGTCGGGGTTCACGCGAACTGATCAACCGAACTGATCACGTGGGCATCGATCCGAGGACGTCGGAGTGCCCGTGGCGTCGGCACCAGCTGATCAGGTATCGCGCGTGTAGGCCGCACCACCGGTAGACGGCGGCCTGGGTCATCGGCAGCGATGCGTCGTGCTCACCGCGCTCGACGATGATGGGCCCGAGGTAGTGGCTCGTCACCTTGTTCGCCGTGTTCGGCGACACCTTGGCGGCGCGGGCCAATGAGGCGTTGTCCGAGGCGCTGCCCGACGCAATCGCCCCCGCGAGACGGCCCGCGGTATGGCCGCGCCGACCATCGAACAACTCGTAGAGCGGTGGACGGCGCGCCGACGCGGCCCTGGGCAGGGCCTGGCCGAGCGCCACCGAGCGCACAACACCGACCAGCGTCGCGAAACCGTCCGATTTGGCGATGACCCCCGCGACCTCGTCGCGCAACCGCGCCTCGTCGAGATGGTCCTGTTCCAGCCCGTGTCCCTGGGTCGCCAGGACAACCGGCGCGTGCCGGTCATGGTGGTCGAGGGTGTCGATGACGTCGAGTCCGTCGAAGGTCCATTCCAGGTCGGGTCGGTTCCAGATCAGATCCGCCACCACGACGTCGAATCGCACGTTGCCGGCGATGCACTGGACGAACTCGTCGCGGCCGGTGGCAACGGTGACCGTGGCCTGGTCGAGCGCCTTGGTCAGCGGCACCGCGACCACGTGTCCCAGCGGGGAGGCGACGAGGACCCGCATGTCGGTCGGCACAGGCATGATCATGCCCGATATGTCCGCGGTGTGCGCGATCACGCATCCGATCGGACGACAGGGTGATTATTTACCCTGCAATCACCACATCAGGTCCGAGATACCGCTGACAAACCGTCTCACGTTCGTAAGGCTGAAGAAGTTGGCGTTCGTGAAATAAATTCTCGATGCCCGATCGCGAGTCATGTCGATCATCCGAGAGAGTCCCGCCGTTTGTTCGGCTCACAGCTCCCGGCCGAATCGAAGTCGACAGGAGATCCCGGCACGTGTCCGTACCCCTCAACGACGCCCCCCGGTCGGCGACCCCCGGCACCGGGCCCACTGCCGCGCCGAGTCCGGAGCGGCGGATCACGGCCGTCGTTGCCGAGCACGACATCTTCGACGCCGCCCTGGCCGCTCTCGTGGAGAGCGCCGGCTACGACGCGACGGTCGTCGAACCCGCACAGCTCGCTGCCCTACGGAACCCGAGCGCGATTCTGGTGCGGTCGGCCGCGATGCTCGGATTCGTCCGGCGGGTGGCATCGCTGCGCACCGTCAACGTCATCTTCGTGGGCAACGGGGTCGCGGGCTTCGATCACATCCGTGTCTCACCGCGGGCCCCGGCCGCCGAGGACGAGCTGCAGCGGGCGCTCGAGACTGCGGTGGGGCCGCCGACCCCGCCGTCCGCACCCACACTTGCGAACCGGGTACGCATCACCCAGCGGGAGCTGGAGATCCTCCAGACCTACACGCTGGGTGCGACGCTGCGTCAGACGTCGCGTGTCCACGAGATCGCCGAGAGCACGGTGCGCGAGCACTATCGGCGTGTCGCCCGACGCTACGAGGAAGCCGGCCGGCCGATCGGGAACAAGGCCCAGTTGCTGGTCGAGCTCATCGCCGACGGCTGGGTGCGCCCCTGACACCGCCGCCGTGGCCGACGTGCGGCTCAGTTGGTGTCCTTTGCCTCACGACAGAGGCTCTCGGACGGTGCAGACTTCCGACCATGACCGCGCCTGCCGACTCCCTCGACGAACGGGGGATCGGGAACCGACGGACCGGCACGGCGTGGACGCTCGCCGGGATGGAGCTGTTCGTGTCGTTGTCGGCACTCGCCGGCGGCTCGGCTCTCATGACCGATCAGTGGTCGATGCCGCGGGAGTGGCTCACCCACACGCCGTTCGAGACCTGGACCGCTCCCGGTGTCGCACTGATCGCCGTAGTCGCGTTACCCCACCTGGTGGCTGCCGTGGTCGCCGCCGTCCCGTCCGTGCCCGCGCGGTTGGGCATAATCGGCGGCCTGCTCGCCGGGTCGTCGCTGATGGTCTGGATCATCATCCAGATCGCGCTGCTGCAGGTGTTCTTCTTCCTACAACCCGTGCTCTTCGTCGTCGGCATCGGTGAAATCGCGCTGGCGATCCGCTGGCGGCGTGTCCGCTGCCCGTCGACGCCGGGTGACGGCGCTGAACCCTAGAAGAGCCCCACGGCGCGGCCGATCAGACCGAGCGCGACGATGAGAAAGATGATCGCCGCGATGGCGATGACGATCACGCCGCCGGCACGCCTGCGTTGCGGCGGTTCGTGCTCCTCTCCCCCGACCGCGGATTCCGCCGGCGGTGTGTCACCGGGCGCCACTCCGCCGCCGGGCTCGAGTCCCGCCGTGCTGGACGGGTCGGGGTTCTGCGGGTTGAACGGTTTGCGGGCGGGGTCGTTGTCAGCCATGCGGGCGGTGTACCCGGAATGGCGCGAAGTCACTCGTGGGCTGTCAGAGACCGGGTGCGAGTGCGGCGAACATCACGGGCAGATCCTCGGCCCAGTAGGGCCATGCGTGCGTTCCGATCGCACGGAAATGGACGACCGGCTGCAGTCCCTCGGACCTCATCCGGCGGGCGAACTCGTTCGAGCACGCGTTGACCGAGTTCTCGAGTACCGCTCCCGTCGCGATCTTCTCCCCACGGTGCCGGCCCGGGTCGAGCCGGGTGCGTTGATCGAGGGGGCCGGGCGCGCCGGTCCCGGACGCGATGAAGACGCGCTTCCCGACGAGGGCCGGCAGGCGGCGACCCGGGTCGTGGTCGGCCCATCCCGGCGCGTTCCATGGACCCCACATGTTGGTGGGATCCCCACCGTCCCGGATGATCGCGGCTCGGATCTGCCCTTCGTGCACCGGGCCGGTCGTGAACGGGCAACCGCTGATGGAGCCGACGCCCGTGTACAGGCCCGGCCGGCGCGTCGCGAGTGTGAACGCGGCCTGTCCGCCCACGGACAGGCCCGCGATCGCGTTCCGCCCGTTGCCGTGGAACCGGCCGTCGATCAGCGACGGCAGTTCGACGGTCAGGAACGTCTCCCACTGCGGACGCCCGAACGTCGCGTCGTCGTGCTGCCAGTTCGTGTAGAACGCCCCCTGGCCGCCGGGCAGCACTGCATTGACGTCCTTGTCGCGGAAATACCTGTCCGCGCCAGCTTCCCGAATCCAGTCGCTGATCGCCGTCTTGCGGCCGCCCCCGTCGAGGAGATACAGCGTCCCGCGCGACCGGGAGTGCGCCGGGTGCAACACGCTCACCGGCACGTCCCGGCCCATCGCAGCCGAACGGATCACCAGATCGTGCCGCTGCGGCCCGACCGCCACACTGCTGATCACCGACGCCGACGCGGATACCGGTGCCGCCGAAACGATTCCCTGCGTACCCGAGACGATCGGACCGGCGACGAGCGCAGCCGCGAAGACCCTGATCAACCGGCGCCGAGCACGACTCATCCGGGGAGCACACCCAGCTGCCCGAGGAAGTCGAGCTGATCGAAGTACAGGTGCTCGGACATCAGCTCCGAGCCGTCGATGCGGTAGGTCGCACTCCATCGGAACGAGACAGGCCGTCCGGTGGGTTCGACCGGACCCGACGGACTCTGCAACACACCGTCGTGGACACCGTCGAACGTGCCCTCCACCGAGGCGTTGTCGTCGTCGACGACATACGAACCGACGGTGAGGCGACCGTCGGAGAAGGCGCCCTGGAAGACGGACAGGAAACCCAGTACGCCCTCCCGTCCCGTGAACACCCCACCCGGCGAGACCAATTCCGCATCGGCGGACCATGGTTCGTTCTCCGGTGCGCGGTCGTTGAAGGCATCGATGTGCGCGTCGATGACTGCTCGTGCATCACTCATGTCGGGCTCTCTTTCTCGGTTGTCGTCGGCAGGTGCGCCGACATTCGGGTATCCGGATGACACAGACCGCGCGGCGGGTCAGGATGAGCGGGTCGATCGACGAACCGCCCGATCGACTTCGGTCACGATCGTCTGGGTCGAGTCGTAACCGGCGATCGCATGCGCCATCTGCCGGCACCGAACGGCAACGCCGTCGTCGGCCAGGATGCGGCGTACCGTCGCGGCGAGGTCCGCAGGAGCGGGTCGCCGGGTCCCCAGATCTGCGCCGACCCCGAAGTACGCCACCCGAGCCGCGACTTCGGGCTTGTCCTCACCCCCTGGTGCGACGACGACGGGCACGCCGTGGCGCAGTGCCTGCAGCACTCCGCCGTAGCCGCCGTTGGTGATCAGCACCGATGTGCGCGGCAACAGGGCGTCGTAGTCGAGGAACCGCGCGACCCGCGTGTTGTCGTTCCGCGGCACGGGATCCGGGTCCGCACCGCCGGTTGTCACGACGACCTGGACGTCCATCTCGGCCAGCCCGGCGACGGCGGGTTCGATCAGTTGGGAGAAGTCGTCGTTGTCGAGCGTGCCCTGGGTGACGTGAACGATCGGGCGGTCGTCGTCGACCATCTCCGACCACCACGGCGGCGGGGGAACAGCACCGCCAGGGAACACCGGCCCCGCGAACACCGTGTTCGGCGCGAGATCTGATCGCGGATACTCGAATTCGGCCGGGCCCAACTGAACGAAACGGTCGAACGCCCTGGACAGGTCGAGGACGAAATGATCAAGCGAGCCCCCGGCCCGTCGGACCAGGTCGCGCGCCGAGGACTGCGTGGACGCGAACAACACCCGTCGTACTGCCATGTGAGCCAACCGGTTACGGAGCCGACCCAGTGGACCGGACATCGGCGGCAAGCCGCTGTTGAAGGGGGCGACGTCGGGACTGGACTGAGCGAGCGGCATGGTGCCGACACCGATCACCGGAGGCCGCCGGCCCGGTGGTCGAGACAGCAGGGGGATGATCCCGGCGAAGGTGCCGTCGCACAGGATCACGTCGACGCCCCGACGGGCGACGACCGACGCCACCGCCGCCGCCTGCTCCGGCAGCGGCGCGATGAACGTCCGCTCGACCTGATAGCGCGACAGCGCCAGTCCGCGGTACCGATGCCGGTCGGGGGTGAAGCTGTCGGGGTCACGTTCGTCCAGATCGGCGACTCCGGT
>ERZ501011.174-NODE-174-length-20281-cov-7.497577_pt1 | contig 20281 bp, 16 predicted proteins | sample MGYA00248833_ERZ501011 | MGnify/ENA primary metagenome ERZ501011 (study PRJEB25958, sample SAMN03398530) | human skin metagenome | study: EMG produced TPA metagenomics assembly of the Human Skin Microbiome Metagenome (human skin metagenome) data set. | reverse complement strand
GGCGTCGGCCACCAGCGTCGGCCGCACTGTCGGCGCGGGGGCGGCCGTATAGGCCACGGCGTTCGCCGGGACGCCGCCGTCCTCGTCCGACGCCGAGGCGTAGGCGATGGGCGCGTCGTCCGCGGCCGCCGAGCCGAGGCCGAAGCCGCGTTGCTCAAAGAAGGTCTGGGCGATCTGGATGCGCTCTCCGGCCTCGCGCCGGCGCTCCAGCTCGAAGCCGGTGTCCATCAGTTCCGCGACATGCGCGTTGCGGCTGGCGCTGGAACGGCCGCCCAGCACCACGGTGATGATGCGCCGACCATCGCGCACCGCCGACGCCACCAGGTTGTAGCCCGAGGCGTTGATGTAGCCCGTCTTCATGCCGTCGTAGCCGCGACCCGTGGCCAGCAGCCCGTTGGTGTTGCGGTAGTCGCGGCCGTTGTAGGCCCAGTCGTGCAGGCCGAAATAGCGGTAGTACTGCGGATAGTCGCGCATGATGGCGCGCGCCAGGATCGACAGGTCGCGGGCCGAGGTGACCTGCCGTCCGTCCGGCAAGCCGTTGGCGTTGACGTAGCGGGTCTGGGTCATGCCCAGCTCCTGCGCCTTCAGCGTCATCATGGCGGTGAAGCGGCTCTCGGAACCGCCGCCGATGTGTTCGGCCAGGGCCACGGCCATGTCGTTGGCGGAACGAACAGCGGTGGCGCGCATGGCGTTGTCCAGGGTTATCGACTGCCCCGCGCCCAGCCCCAGCTTGGAGGGCGGCTGCGAGGCGGCGTGCGAGGTGACGGTCAGCACGTCGTCCAGCCGCACCTTGCCCTGCTCCAGCGCCTCGAACGTCAGGTACAGGGTCATCATCTTGGTGGTGGAGGCCGGGTAGCGCCGGGCGTCCGCAAAACGGTCGAACAGCACCTCTCCCGTGGACGCGTCCACGACGATGGCGGCGTATTTGCTGTTTTCAGAGCTTTGGGCCCGCAGGGGCGCGGCGCCGAAGCCGGTGTCCACCGAGCCGATGCTGGCGGGACCCGCGCTGAGCAGGCCCACGGTGAGAAGGAAGACAAGAGCGCGACGAAGACTGGCGATCATGGGCGAACTCAAGGAACCTCTGAGACAAGAGGGCGGCGGGGCCCCCCGGCCTGACGCTGAACTGGCCCATACCATGAGAAGCAGGGGTTTCGCGGTGGTTAACGAGCCGTCAACGGAGTTGTTACCCGCAGAACGTCGTCAGGCTTCTTCAAGCCAAGTGCGGCTTTTTTGGGAGAGGGCGCGGAACCTGCGGCCCTCACGCAAGCTGTGACTGGACGCGCCTTCAAATCGGGGCATCAATCCCTATCTTGAGCCTCAAGACGATCTCCCCACGACGGAACACGAATGCCCATCCAAAGGCCCGGTGAGCGCGGCGGCGGCCAAGGCGCCGCAACGGTCACCGAAACCAAGCCGAAGCTTCAGAAGCCCTCGCTGTATCGGGTGCTGATCCTGAACGACGACTACACGCCGATGGAGTTCGTCATCTATGTGCTGGAGCGGTTCTTCCAGAAGAGCCGCGAGGACGCCACCCGCATCATGCTGCATGTGCACCAGCATGGGGTCGGGGTGTGCGGCGTGTTCACCTACGAAGTGGCCGAAACCAAGGTCGCCCAGGTGGTGGAGACGGCGAGACGTCACCAGCATCCGCTACAATGCACGATGGAAAAGGACTGAGAGGAACCTCCCCCAATGCCCTCGTTTTCGCGTCCTCTCGAAGAAACCCTGCACCGCGCCGTCGGCTTCGCCAACGAGCGCCGGCATGAGTACGCAACCCTTGAACACCTGCTGCTGGCGCTGATCGACGATCCGGACGCGTCCGGCGTGATGGGCGCCTGCAACGTCGACCTCGCCGCGCTGAAGACGGCGCTGACGCTTTATGTCGACAACGATCTGGCGGCGTTGGCCACCTCGGCCGGCGAGGACGCCAAGCCGACCGCCGGCTTCCAGCGCGTGATCCAGCGCGCGGTGATCCACGTCCAGTCCTCCGGCCGCGAAGAGGTGTCCGGCGCGAACGTGCTGGTCGCCATCTTCTCCGAGCGGGAAAGCCACGCCGCCTACTTCCTGCAGGAGCAGGACATGACGCGCTACGATGCGGTCAACTACATCGCCCACGGCATCGCCAAGAAGGCGGGCGCCTCGGACTCCAAGCCGGCCAAGGGCTCCTCGCCCGAGGAGGCCGAGGACGCGGCCGCCGCCAAGTCGGGCGGAGAGGCGCTGGAGGCCTATTGCGTCGACCTCAACGAGAAGTCGCGCCAGGGCAAGGTCGATCCTCTGATCGGTCGCCAGGCTGAGGTCGAACGCTCGATCCAGATCCTGTGCCGCCGCACCAAGAACAATCCGCTGCTGGTGGGCGACCCGGGCGTCGGCAAGACCGCGATCGCGGAAGGCTTGGCGCGCAAGATCGTCAACGGCGAGGTGCCGGACGTCCTCAAGGACGCCACCATCTACTCGCTGGACATGGGCGCGCTGCTGGCCGGCACCCGCTATCGCGGCGACTTCGAGGAGCGGCTGAAGCAGGTGGTCAAGGAGCTGGAGAACCACGACAACGCCGTGCTCTTCATTGACGAAATCCACACGGTGATCGGCGCGGGCGCGACGAGCGGCGGGGCCATGGACGCCTCCAACCTGCTCAAACCCGCGCTGGCGTCGGGTTCGCTGCGCTGCATGGGCTCCACCACCTACAAGGAGTATCGTCAGCATTTCGAAAAGGATCGCGCCCTGGTGCGGCGCTTCCAGAAGATCGACGTCAACGAGCCGACGGTCGAGGACTCGGTGAAGATCCTGAAGGGGCTGAAGACCTACTACGAGCAGCACCACAAGGTGCGCTACACCGACAGCGCGATCCGCACGGCGGTGGAGCTTTCGGCCCGCTACATGTCCGACCGCAAGCTGCCGGACAAGGCGATCGACGTCATCGACGAGGCCGGCGCCTCGCAGATGCTGGTGGTCGAATCCAAGCGGAAAAAGGTCATCGGCCAGAAGGAGGTCGAGGCCGTCATCGCCAAGATGGCCCGCATCCCGCCCAAGTCGGTGTCCAAGTCCGATACTGAGAGCCTGAAGGAGCTGCAGTCCGACCTGAACCGCGTCGTCTTCGGCCAGGAGCAGGCCATCGAGCAGGTCTCGGCGGCGATGAAGCTTGCGCGGGCGGGCCTGCGCGACCCGAACAAGCCGATCGGCTCGTTCCTGTTCTCGGGCCCGACCGGCGTCGGCAAGACGGAGGTGGCCAAGCAGCTGGCTTCCACCCTCGGCATCGAGATGCAGCGCTTCGACATGTCCGAATACATGGAGCGTCACACGGTCAGCCGCCTGATCGGCGCGCCTCCGGGCTATGTCGGCCATGACCAGGGCGGCCTGCTGACCGATGCGGTGGACCAGCACCCGCACGCGGTGATCCTGCTCGACGAGATCGAGAAGGCGCACCCGGACATCTACAACATCCTGCTCCAGGTCATGGACAACGGAATGCTGACGGATGCGGTGGGCAAGAAGGTCGACTTCAGGAACGTCATCCTGATCATGACCACCAACGCCGGCGCCGCCGACAACGCCCGCGCCTCCATCGGCTTCGGCCGCGGCAAGGTCGAGGGCGAGGACGACAAGGCGATCCAACGCCTGTTCGCGCCCGAGTTCCGCAACCGCCTGGACGCCATCGTGGCCTTCAAGCCGCTGGGCGCCGAGACGATCCGTTCGGTGGTGACCAAGTTCGTGCTGCAGCTGGAAGCTCAGCTGGCGGACCGCAACATCACCATCGAACTGACGGACGAAGCGGCCGACTGGCTGGCCAAGAACGGCTTCGACGAACTGTACGGCGCGCGCCCGCTGGCGCGGGTCATCCAGGACTCGATCAAGAAGCCGCTGGCCGACGACATCCTGTTCGGCCGCCTGACCGGCGGCGGACACGTCAAGGTCCAGCTGAAGGACGGCAAGATCGACTTCGACATCACCGGCGCCAGCGGCGCCCCGGCGAAGGAAGAGGAAGAAGAGACGGCCTGATCCTTCGGGACGGCTGAAGGAAGGCCCGGGCGGCGACGCCCGGGCCCTTTTTTGTGGCGGATCAAGGCGCGTGGCGAAGCGTTGCCCTTCTCCAGCCGCCGCAGCGGCCGTGACGAGAGGCGATGGGAATGGCGACAGCGGCGGGACGGGCGCGGCCGGATCTGACGACGGGGCCGATTACGCGGACGCTGCTGGTGTTCAGCCTGCCGGTGATGGGCGGGAACCTGCTGCAGTCGCTGAACGGCAGCGTCAATCAGTTCTGGGTCAGCCACTCGCTGGGCGTCACGGCGATCACGGCCATCGGCAACGCCAACATCGTCATGCTGCTGATGCTGGGCGGAGTGTTCGGGGTCAGCATGGCCTCCAACATCCTGATCGGCCAAAGCGTCGGGCGGGGCGACATGACTGAGGTGAAGCGGGTGATGGGCACCTCCGTCACCTTCTTTCTGGCGCTTGCGGCGCTGGTCGCGTTCACCGGATTCATGATGAGCGACGCCATCCTGGGCCTGATGGGCACGCCTTCGGAGGCTCGTGTCGAGGCGGTGACCTATCTGCGCATCGTGTTTCTGGCGATGCCTTTCATGTATCTGTTCGCCTTTTTGCAGATGGCGCAGAGAGGTGTGGGGGACTCGACGACGCCCTTTTATTTCATGCTTCTGGCGGTGGTGCTGGACGTGATCCTGAACCCGCTGCTGATCAACGGCGTGGGACCGTTTCCGAGGCTCGCCATCGCGGGATCGGCGGTGTCCACCCTGATCGGGCAGGGGATCAGCCTGGTGCTGCTGGTGATCACCCTCTACCGGCGAAAGAGCCCGCTGGCCTTGCACAGAAGCGAGGCGCGGCTGCTTCGTCCAAACCCCGCGATCCTCCGAGCCCTGATCGGCAAGGGCCTGCCGATGGGCTTGCAGATGCTGATCATGTCGGGCGCGGCCATGGTGATGATCGGGCTGGTCAACAGCTATGGCGCGGTGACGGCGGCCGCCTATACGGGGGCGTCGCAGGTGTGGACCTATGTGCAGATGCCCGCCATGGCCATCGGCGCGGCCGTGTCGTCCATGGCGGCCCAGAACGTCGGCGCCGGCAAGTGGGACCGAGTGGATCAAATCGCGCGGTCCGGCGTCCTCTGCGGGCTCGCCATCACCGGCTCGGCGGCCGTGATCATCTATCTGCTCGGCGACGTGACGCTGAGAATCTTTCTGCCGGGAGATTCGCCGGCGCTGCCGATCGCGCACCACATCAACGAGCGGGTCTTGTGGGGCTTCGTGCTGTTCAGCGTGACCTTCGCCCTGTCGGGCGTGGTGAGGGCGACCGGCGCGGTGTGGACGCCGCTGCTGATCCTGGTCGTGTCGATGTATGTGGTGCGGGTGCCGTTTGCGTCGCTGATGAGCGAGCGGATCGGGGCCGATGCGATCTGGTGGAGCTTTCCGCTCGGCATCGTGGCGTCGGGTGTTCTGACCACCCTGTACTACCGTTTCGGCGGGTGGCGGAAACTGCGGCTGCTGTCACCGCGCGCGGCGGGCCAGGCGCCGGACGCCGGCATGGCGACCCCGGCGGTTTCGGTTGCGGACACGGCCCGGCCGGCGCGCGCCTGATCCCGGATACAGAAAGGCCGCCGATCCGAAGACCGGCGGCCAACTGTTCGAGTAAGCCAGGCTTGGCTTAGCGGCGGCGACCGGCGCGCGACAGGATCAGCGCCAGGCCGGCGACGATGCCGGTGGTCAGCAGGGGCTTGTTGCGGGCGAAATCCACGCCGGCGCGGGCCTTGTCCTGGTACTGGACCGGAGCCTTGTCGACCAGGGTCTCCAGCTTGTCGACGGCCTGACCGTAGTAGTCCTTGGCCTTGCCCTTGAGCTCGTTGAACTTGCCTTCCGCCTGAAGCTTGGAGTCGCCGGTCAGGTCGCCGAGGCCGCCTTGAACCTTGCCGCCGATCTCGGTGGCCGTGCCTTCGATGCGTTGGTCGGTCATGGGATGTCCTTTCGAGCGGTGCTCGCTTGCGTGCGGGGAGATGCGCTCACAGCGCGCGAACCGACGGTAGGTTCCGGCCAAGCTTCTATGTCGCAGGCCTTTGGCGTCAGCCGGTGCGGTAGGGCGACTGCGCCTCGGTGAGGGCGGCGATCTCGGCCTCCACCGCCGGACCTTCGCCCTCGAGGTAGCGGGCGACGGGTTCGCGCAGCGCCGGGTCGGCGATGAAGTGGGCGGAGTAGACCGGCGAGGGCAGGTAGCCCCGAGCGATCTTGTGCTCGCCCTGCGCCCCCGCCTCGACCCGGGACAGGCCGTGCGCGATGGCGAAGTCGATCGCCTGATAGTAGCAGAGCTCGAAATGCAGGAACGGCACGTCCTCCAGCGCACCCCACTGGCGGCCGTAGAGGGCGTCGCGGCCGATGAAGTTGAGGGCGCCTGCGATGGGCGTGTCGTCCCGGAACGCCATCACCAGCGCGATGCGCTCGCTCATGGTGGCGCCCACGCGGGTGAAGAAGTCGCGGGTCAGATAGGGGCGGCCCCACTTGCGCGAGCCCGTGTCCATGTAGAAGGCGAAAAAGGCGTCCCAGTGCGCTTCTTCGATCCCGGCGCCGGTGAGGATGCGGATGTCGAGCCCGGCCTGGGCGTCGCGCCGCTCGCGGCGGATGGTCTTGCGACGGTTCGAGGACAGGGCGGCCAGGAAGTCGTCGAAGGTCCGGTAGCCGTTGTTGCGCCAGATGAACTGCATGTCCTGGCGCGGCAGCAGGCCGGCCTGCGTCGTCGCGGTCCAGTCGTCGCGGGTCGGAAAGTTGACGTGCAGGGAGGAGACGCCGAGCCGCTGCACCAGAGTGAGGGCGCCTTGCAGCAGGGCCTCGCGCACCGTCGGGTGGTCGGCGGACGCGTGCGACAGGAAGCGCGGGCCGGTCGCGGGCGTGAAGGGCACCGCGCCCAGTAGCTTGGGATAGTAGCGGCCGCCGGCGCGCTCATAGGCGTCGGCCCAGCTGTGATCGAAGACGTATTCGCCCTGGCTGTTGCCCTTGAGGTAGAGGGGCATGACGCCGAGGACGACGTCAGCCTCGTCGCGCAGGGCCAGGTGCCGCGGGGCCCAGCCCTGGCGCGGGGCGGCGGACAGCGACGCCTCACAGGCGTGCAGAAAGTCGAAGGAGACGAACGGATCGCCGGTGGGGGAGGCGCAGGCGTCCCACGCCTCCCGGCCGATGTCGGCGATCCGGTCGTGGACCGTCAGGGTGAAGGTCAACGGATCTCCACGATCGCGTCCACCTCGACGGCGAAGCCGAGCGGCAGCTTGTAGACGCCCACGGCCGAGCGGGCGTGGCGGCCGGCGTCGCCGAACACCTCGACCATCAGGTCCGAGCAGCCGTTGATGACGCCCGGAATGGCCTCGAAGTCGGGTCCGGCCTGAACAAAGCCGCCCAGCTTGACCACCCGCACCACGCGCGACAGGTCGCCGTCGCAGGCGACCTTCATCTGGGCCATCAGGTTGATGGCGCACAGGCGGGCGGCGGCGTTGGCCTGTTCCGGCGAGACGTCGACACCGACCGTGCCCTTGATCCCGCCGGAGGCGTCGTTCGACAGCTGACCCGAGATGTGGACCAGATTGCCCGTCTGAACAAAGGAGACGTAGTTGGCGACGGGAACGGCCGGGGTCGGCAGGTCGATGCCGAGTTCGGCGAGGCGGGCGTCGATGCTCATGAGATTGGTCCTCTTGCGGTGTTTGAGCGGGGTTTAGCGCGGGCGCGCGGCGGCGTCATCCGGGGGCGCGCTTAAAGGTTCGCCAACCGGCGTAAGCTAGGATGCCGGTCATGGACATGCCCCAGGTCACGCCCGCCACCGCCTTTCAGACCGTGCTCGCGCGGCTGTCGCCCGATGATCGGACGCGCGTTGAGGCCGCCGCAGGACCCGCCGCCGAAGGCGCCGCGGAGGCCGCACCGCACTGGGACTTCGAAGCGCCGGCCAAGGCGGTGGACACCGTATTGGGCGCAGGCGCATCCGACGAGATGAAGCGTGGGCTGATCGCCTTCTGGGCGCTCGGCTTGCCGGAACGTGCGGCGGCGTTGCGGATGCCAGACGAGGTGATGACGCTCTATCCCTGGTGGCTCGAGCGGCTGGCCGAGTTCCTGGTCGGTGCGGAAGGTCAGGCCTATGACCGCGACCACTGGGCCAAGGACGTGCGGTTCGCGCTGGCGCTGAGCGTGCCAGGGGCGCGGTCGCAGGTGATCGACCTGACCTCGCCCATGGGACCGGGACAGGTGGTGCGGCATGCGCGCGAGGGGCATGGGATGGGCGCGTTGGTCCGCTATGTCGCCGCACAGGGATGGAGGAAGACCTGGCTGGAGGCGCACACCGAGGCGCGCTGGCTCGCCGACTTCAACGAAAACGGCTGGAACCGGGCCTGGGCGACGGCGGCGGCGATCTGCCAGGCGCGGCCGGAGCTGGGCGGCATGATCGGCTCCAGCTGGTTCTACGATCCCCCGCTGACGGAGATCAGCCCGCGCCTCGCGCACCTGCGGCTGAATCCGCTGAACGGCGGGGCCTTCATGGTCCATCAGGGACCGGGCGAGATCCACACGGAGCGGGCGGCGACCGCCTCTCCGACGCGCAAGCGGATGATCGACAGCGGCGAATACGTCGCCCGGTCATGGCTGATGGTGTGGCCGAGAAAGCCGCTGATCGCGTGGGCGGAGGGGCGACGTTCCCCTCCATCGTCATCCTAGGCCTTGGGCCTTGGATCCGCTCGGGCTCATCCGGCGAGGTTCGGGAGGCTGAATCCTCCCCACAAGGGCGAGGATGACGAGGAAGGTTGGAACTCCGAGGCGTCTCCTCACGCGCATGACTTCGGCGTATCATTGTTCTGAACTCCGGACGGGGAGAATGCGATGACGGATGCGGCGAGACTTCATGGAAAAGCCAACCTGATCCGGACGGCGGGTTGGAGCGGGGTCGCGCTGGTGCTGCTGGCGCCTCTGATCGCCATGCGCTTCACCGACGAGGTAAACTGGACCGCATTCGACTTCGCCTTTGCCGCCGTGCTTCTGATCGGTGCGGGCCTACTGCTGGAGCTGATCCTGTGGAAGGCGCGAGGGGCCGCGCTCAGGGCGGGGCTGGCGCTTGCGGTGATCGCGGCGGTGCTGCTGATCTGGGCGGACGGCGCAGTCGGCGTCTTCTAGGCCATGCGGCTCCAGGCGCGTGCGACGGGCTGAATGTCCAGGTCGGCCGCCTTCGCCAGGGTTAGCAGACGATCCAGGTCCGCGACTGTGCAGCCATAGGGCGTGGGGCGATCGCCGACGTCGTGGCCATAGGCGATCAGCCACCCCTTCTGGTCGGCGGCTTGCTGCACCAGCGCCTCGAGATCGTAGCCGGGCAGGCGGCGGGACTCCAGGCCGATGGCCTGCAGCAGGGCGCGATCGGCGCGGCCGACATTGACCCCGTCGCGTACGCCGCGTCCGCACAGGAACCGTCCGTCGATCACCGTCTTGGACGTCAGGGCGCAGTCGCCGAAGGGATAGGCGAAGGTGGTCATGACGTGGCCGTCCAGCCGCTCGGCGACCCAGGCGGCGTTGCGGGCGAGATCGGCCTCGAGCTCGGCAGGCGACAGGGTGAGGGTCGAGACGTGGCCGAAGGTATGGCAGCCGACCTCGTGCCCGGCGGCGAACAGCGCCTGAAGGTGTTCTGTGGTGAACTGCCGAAGGCCGAGGTTGATCCCGCGCTCCAGCCCGCCGCAGACGTAGTAGGTCGCCTTGACCCCATGGGCGTCCAGCACCGGACCGGCCTCGGTCCAGGCGCTTTCGGGGATGTCGTCGAACGACAGGCTCAAGGTTCCGCGCGAAGGCCGGACGGCGACCGGCCGCACATCGAGGTAGCGGCCGGCGCGGCGGCGCATCTTGTCGATAAAGGCGCTCATGCCGCCATCCTGCACGGCCGCCGTTAAGGCCGGCTGAAGCTTCAGACCACGACGGGGTGACGGCTGTGGCCGCGCTGGCCGAAGACGCGCAGATAACGGGCGATCTCGTCGGGGTCGCCGACGGCCTTGGCCGGATTGTCCGACAGCTTGACCGCCGGACGGCCGTTCGCCGAAGTGACCTTGCACACCAACGAGATGGGATCGAGTTCGGGCGCGGGCGCCGGCGAGCAGCCGTGGAAGTCGTTGGTCAGATTGGTGCCCCAGCCGTAGCTGAGCCGCACCCGGCCGTGGAAACGCGCGTGCGTCGCTTCGATGCTGTCCACGTCCATGCCGTCGGAGAAGATCAGCAGCTTGTCTCGCGGATCGCGCCCGCGCTCAGTCCACCAGCGGATCAGGCGCTCGCCGGCTTCCAGCGGCGGCGAGGAGTCGGGGCGAAAGCCGGTCCAGTCCGCGACCCAGTCCGGCGCTTCATCCAGAAAGGCCTCGGTGCCGAAGGCGTCGGGCAGAACCACCAGAAGGTTGCCGCCGTAGTGCTGGCGCCACCGATCCAGCACCTGGTAGGGGGCAGTGCGAAGTGCGGCGTCATCGGGCGCGAGCGCGGCCAGGACCATGGGCAGCTCATGACCGTTGGTGCCGATCGCCTCCAGATCATGGTTCATCGCCAGCAGGACGTTGGATGAGCCGACGAAGGCCGAGCCCAGACCCTCCTTCAAGGCCGCGATGCACCAGTCCTGCCACAGAAAGCCGTGGCGGCGGCGGGTGCCGAAGTCGGACAGCCGCAGGTCGGGCAGGGCGCGCAGCCGCTCGACCTTGTCCCACAGCCGGGTCTTGGCGCGGGCGTAGAGCACGTCCAGCTCGAACCGGCCCAGCCGGTTGAGCGCGGTTCGGCAGCGCAGTTCGTTGACGATCGACAGGGCCGGGATCTCCCACAGCGTCACCTCGGCCCAGGCGCCCTCGAACGTCAGGTCGATCTGACCGTCGCGAACCTCCAGCCGGTAGTCAGGCAGGCGGAAGTCGGCGAGCCAGGCCAGGAAATCCGGCGAGAAGATCGACTTGACGCCGTAGAAGGTGTTGCCGGCGAGCCAGACGTGTTCGCGCTTGCCCAGGCCGATCGTGCGGGCGTGATCCAGCTGTTCGCGCAGCGCGCCGATGTCGATCTCGTCCGCCAGCCGGACGGAGCGGGTGCGGTTGATGACCTGGAGCTTCACCCGCACATCGCGGTGTTCGCGCCAGATCAGCTGAAGCATCAGCAGCTTGTAGAAGTCGGTGTCCAGCAGGCTGCGCACGATCGGATCGAGCCGCCAGGCGTGGTCGTAGGCGCGGCGGGCGAGGTCGGTCATCGAGAGGGCTTCTCCTTGCGCGGCGCCACCACGCGTCCGGCCACCACAGCGTCGGCGCCGAAGCGGGCGCGCAGGGCGTCGATGGCGGTCTCGGTCTTCAGCGCACGGGCCTCGGGCGTGGCGAACAGGCCGGCGGGCGCGTCCTCCGCATCCTGGACCTCGGCCATGCCGATGCCGATCAGGCGGTAGGGACGGCCGAGTTCGGGCTTCAGCAACTCGCGCCCGGCGGCGAACAGGGCGCGGGCGGTCTGAACCGGCTCCGGCAGCGAAATGCGGCGGGTGACGATGCGGAAGTCGGTGCGCCGCAGCTTCAGCACCAGCACGCGGCTGGCCACGCCGTCTTGGCGGGCCTTGGACGCCAGCTTCTCGCACAGCGGCCACAGCTCGGCCTCCAGGTCGGCGGCGCTCGTCAGGTCCTCGTTGAAGGTGGTTTCGGCGCTCATGCCCTTGCGGTCGCGGTCCGGGTTCACCGGCCGGGCGTCGCGGGCGTGCGACAGCTCGTGCAGGCGCAGGCCCGATTCGCCGTAGCGACGGACAAGGTCGCGCACGTCCGCGCGGGCCAGGTCGCCGATGGTCGCATAGCCGTCGCTGCGCAGGCTCTTGCCGAAGACGGGGCCGACGCCCGGCAGGGCGGTGACCGGCCGGGGCGCGAGCAACCGTTGCGCATTGGCGCGGCCGATGACGGAAAAGCCGCGCGGTTTGTCCATCTCGGACGCCATCTTGGCCAGGAAGCGGTTGGGCGCCAGGCCGATGGAGACGGTCAGGCCGGTCTCCGCCTCGATGCGCTGCTGCAGACGGATCAGCTGAAGCGCAGGAGGGCCGCCGTTCAGCCGTTCGGTGCCTGAAAGATCGACCCAGGCCTCGTCCAGCGACAGGGTCTGGATCAGGGGCGTCAGCTCGGCGAGGGCGCCCAGGATGCGGCGGGACTCCACAACGTATTTGGAGAAGTCCGGCTTGATGACCACGGCGTCGGGGCAGGCCTTCAACGCCTTGAACATCGGCATGGCCGAGCCCACCCCGTACAGGCGCGCGACATAGCAAGCGGTGGAGACCACGCCCCGCTTGCCGCCGCCGATGATCACCGGCTTGTCGCGCAACTCCGGTCGGTCGCGCTTCTCCACCGAGGCGTAGAAGGCGTCGCAGTCGAGGTGGGCGATGGACAGCTGATCCAGCTCGGCGTCCGCGACGACGCGACGAGAGCCGCACGACGGGCAGCGGCGATCCGGCGGCCCCGCGGGGTCCGCGCCGGTCCACAGGCAGTCGCGGCAGATGGCCTTGATGGCCACGTCGTTGCTCTCCGTCAGGCGGGCTTCACCCCAGCTTAAGACCCCTCCGTCATGCTGGCGTCAACGAAGGCGACAAGGTCTCACGCGACGCGCGGTGACCAGTATCAGGGTGATGATGTCCAAGACCGTCCTCATCGTCGAGGATAACGAGCTGAACATGAAGCTCTTTCATGATCTGCTCGACTCCCAGGGCTATCGGACGCTGCAGACCCGCGAGGGTCTGCAGGCGCTGGCGCTCGCCCGCCAGCATCACCCGGACCTGATCCTGATGGATATCCAGCTGCCGGAGATCTCCGGACTGGAGGTCACCAAGTGGCTGAAGGACGACGACGAGCTGAACCACATCCCGGTCATCGCCGTCACCGCCTTCGCCATGAAGGGCGACGAGGAGCGCATCCGCCAGGGCGGGTGCGAGGCCTACATCTCCAAGCCGATCTCGGTGATGCACTTCCTCGACACCGTCAGGAAGCACCTGCAATGAGCGCGCGCATCCTGGTGGTCGATGACCTGGACACCAACGTCCGGCTGCTCGAGGCCAAGCTGACGCTGGAATACTATGACGTACTGACGTGCGGCGACGGCATGACCGCGCTGGCGATCGCGGCCGAACACCAGCCGGACCTGATCCTGCTGGACGTCATGATGCCGGGCATGGACGGGTTCGAGACCTGCCGGCGGCTGAAGGCGGATGCATCCACCCGGCATATTCCGGTGGTGCTGGTCACCGCGCTGGACGGACGCGAGGATCGGCTGAAGGGGCTCGAGGCCGGCGCCGACGACTTCGTCACCAAGCCGCTGGACGACGTGATCCTGTTCGCGCGCGTCAAGTCGCTGACGCGGCTGAAGCAGGTCATGGACGAACTGCGCGAACGCGAGGAAAGCGGACGCAGGCTGGGCGTTCAGGGCGAGGGCTCGGCACGGCTGCGGGGCGCGGGCGGGCGGGTGATGATCGTCGACGACGACCGTCGCCAGGCCGACCGCATGGCGGCGGAGCTGTCGGCCGAGCATCGACCGACGATCGAGAGCGATCCGGAGGCGGCGCTGCTGGCGGCGGCCGGACCTATCGACCTGATCATCGTCAATGTCGCGGCTCACGACTTCGACGGCCTGCGCGTGATCGCCAAGGCCAAGTCGGGCGCATCGGCGCGTCGCGCGCCGATCCTGGCGGTGATCGATCCCGGCGACCGGCCGCGCATGGTGAAGGCGCTGGAGCTGGGCGCCCACGACATCCTGCCCCGTCCCGTAGATCCGCAGGAGCTGGCTGCGCGCGCCCGCACCCAGATCCGCCGCAAGCGCTACAGCGACTTCCTGCGAGAAAAGCTGGATTCCAGCCTGGAGATGGCGGTCACCGACCCGCTGACAGGGCTGCATAATCGCCGCTACATGACCGGACAGCTGCAGGCGCTGGTCGGGCGGGCCAGCCACGGCGGGTCGTCGGTCGCGGTGCTGGTGCTGGACATCGACCACTTCAAGGCCGTCAACGACGGTTTCGGCCACGATGCGGGCGACGAGGTGCTGCGCGAGTTCGCGGTGCGCCTGGCCACAAATGTGCGCGCCATCGACCTTCCCTGCCGGATGGGCGGCGAGGAGTTCGTGGTGGTGATGCCGGGCGCCTCGCTGGAGGACGCCCATCGCGTGGCCGAGCGCATCCGGCGCGACGTGGCTTCAGCCCCTTTCCGCGTCATGGGCGGGGCCGAGCATCTGACCGTCACCATCTCCATCGGGGTGGCGGCCACGATATCCGGCGACACTCCGGGCGACATTCTCAAGCGCGCCGACGAAGGCGTCTACCAAGCCAAGGCCGCCGGCCGAAACACAGTGATCGCGCGCGCCGCCTGATCATCGACGGTCATCTGCGCACGGCAAAACGCCCGGCTGGAGAACCAGCCGGGCGCTTGAAAGATCGTAGAGGCGAACGCCGTCTTACTTGATCTTGCCTTCCTTGAACTCCACGTGCTTGCGCACGACCGGGTCGTACTTCTTGACGACCATCTTCTCGGTCATGGTGCGGGCGTTCTTCTTGGTGACGTAGAAGAAGCCGGTGTCGGCGGTCGAGTTCAGGCGGATCTTGATGGAAGCCGGTTTGGCCATCGGACAATTACCTTTGCGACGGCGAAAGCCGCTGGAAACGAGAGGCGCGGAACATACTCAGGCGCGCCGCAAAGTCAACGCCGCGTAGCCCGCCCATAAGATGTCCCGGAGGTTACAAAGAAGTCACGACGGAAATCCCGCCGCCCACCGTTAGCACGAACATCTGTTTCTCCCCCAGACGGACGCCTTCATGACCGCCGCCCTTCTTCTGCTCGCCCTCGCGCCCGTGGTGCAGCTGGCCCAGACTCAGCCTCAGCCATCCACGACGACCCAGGACGACGAGGTCTATGACCTGGGCGAGGTGCTGGTCACCGCGCCCACGCCGCGCGGAGTGGCGCTGGGCGGGCAGGAGCCGATCGCCTCGTTCGACTCGACCCAGCTTCAGGCCTTTGGCGCCTCCAGCATCGGGGAACTGGTGACGCTGCTGGAGAGCCAGACCCGCAGCGCGCGCGGCGGCTCGCCCGTGTTTCTGGTCAACGGCCGCCGCATCTCGGGCTTTCAGGAAATTCGCGGCCTGCCGCCTGAGGCCATCGATCGCTTCGACATCCTGCCGGAAGAGACGGCGCTGTCCTACGGCTACCGCGCCGACCAGCGGGTGGTGAACATCGTGCTGAAGGCGAACTTCCGCTCGCTGACCACCCAGGTGGAGTATGGCGCGCCGACGCAGGGCGGGCGCACGTCCACCGAGTTCGAAAACAATGTGCTGCGCATTGAAGGTGGCACGCGCTGGTCGTTCGACCTGAACCACGAGCGCGACAGCGCCATCTTCGAGAGCGAGCGCGACATCAATCGTACGCTTGGGGGCGCGCCGTTCGACCTGATCGGAAACGTGACCGGCCTGCCCCAGGGCGCCGAGATCGATCCGGCGTTGTCGGCCCTGGCGGGCGGCGTGGTCACCGTAGCCGCCGTGCCGGCGAATGCGGCCAGCGGCGGGGTGACGCTGCAGGACTTCACGCAAGGGGCGGGGATCGTGCGCAACGGCGACGTCTCGGCCTGGCGCACCCTGACGCCGCAGCGCGAGCAGATCGAGCTGTCGGGCACGTTGAAGCGCGACCTGAACGAGCAGGTGGGCGCGACGGTCAGCGTCAATCTGGAGGACTTGGACAGCGAAAGCTATCTGGGACTGCCGGGCGTCAGCCTGACCCTGGACGCCGACAATCCCTTCTCGCCGTTCGGGACGGACGTGCTGGTCCATCGCTACGTCGATCAGCCCGAGGCGCTGAGGCGCGAAAGCGAAACGCGCACCGCCAATGTGGCGACGGTGCTGGACGGCTATGTCGGTGACTGGCGCTGGACCGCGACCGGCGGCTACGACCGGGTGGAGACGGAGTCGCGCACCGGCCGAGGCGTCGATGCGGCGGCCCTGCAGGCGCTGCTGGATGCGAACAGCTCGACCGCCAATCCGTTCGGCGACATCGGCGGAGCGGTCACGGCGATCCCGTTCGACACGGCCCGGTCCGTCGCGGGCACGCTGAACACCGAACTGGTGCTGACCGGCTCGCCCTTCACCCTGCCGGCGGGCGACGTCCGGACCACGATCACCGGCGGCTATCGGCGGCTGACGCTGGACTCGGAAAGCACCCGCTCGGGGGTGTTCAGCGAGCGCTCGCTGTCGCGCAACCTCGGCAACGTCCAGGCCAATGTCGACGTGCCGCTGTTCCAGCGAGACGAGGAGAACCCCAGCCTGCTGGGCGACCTGCGCGCCAACTTCAACGTGGCGTATCAGGAGGTGTCGGACTTTGGCGGCCTGCCGACGGTCGGCGGCGGCGTAAACTGGTCGCCGATCGATCCGCTGAACTTCAACGTCAGCTACACCGACGAAAAGAACGCGCCGTCAGTGCAGCAGCTGAACGACCCCACCGAACTGACGCCCAACACGCCGGTGTTCGACTTCCGCACCGGCGAGACGGTGGACGTGATCCGCATCACCGGCGGCGATCCGAACCTGGAGGCCGAGCACAAGCGCACGCTGAAGCTGGGGCTGAACTACACGCCGTGGACCAGCGTCGATTTCCGGCTGAACGCAGCCTACACCCGCACCGAGATCGACGACTCCATCGCCACGTTTCCGACCATCACCGCTGACCTCGAGGCCGCCCTGCCGGAGCGGTTCGTGCGCGATGCCGGCGGCAACCTGCTGTCCATCGACGCACGGGCGTTGAACTACGAGAAGATCGAGCGGCAGGAGGTCCAATGGGGCTTTAACTTCTCGCGCCCGTTCGGTCAGCCGACGCCACAGGCCGCGCCAGGGCAGGGCAACCCTGGGGGGCCAGGCGCGCGAGGCCCGGGCGGACGTCCCGGCGGCGGGACCACGATCACCTTCGGCGGTCCAGGCGGTGGTCCGGGCGGCCCCGGTGGACGTCGTCGTGGCGGTTCGGGCGCGCAGCCGGGGCAGGGCGTGTTCAACCTGTCCGTGACGCACATCATGCGAATCCAGGACGAGGTGACGATCCGCGACGGTCTGGAGCCGCTCGACCTGCTGGACGGCGACTCCATCGTCAGCAGCGGCGGCCAGCCCCGGAACGAGCTGCAGCTGCAGGCCGGGGCCTTCAAGAACGGCTTCGGCGCCTTTTTGAACGCCAACTGGCGTGAGTCGACGCGGGTGTTCGGCGATCTGGCCGGAAGTCCAGACCTGGAGTTCTCGGACCGGACCACGGTGAACCTGTTCACCTTCGCCGACCTGGGCTCGCGCACCTCGCTGGTGGAGCGGTTCCCGTTCCTGAAGGGATCGCGCCTCGGCTTCGGCGTCACCAACCTGTTCGACAGCCGCACCGAGGTGACCTCCAGCGACGGGACCACGCCGCTGAACTATCAGGAGGACTATCTGGAGCCGGTGGGCCGCGCCTTCCGCATCAACTTCCGCAAGATCTTCTACTGATCGGCGTCAGGCGCGGGTGACGAGGTGTCGCCCGCGCACCATCCGGACAAAGGGCGGCGGGAGGTCAGGATCGGCCCGCCGCGCCCGCACCTCGCCCAGCACGAAACGGGTGATGGCGGGCAGGTCCAGCCGCTCGGCTTCATCCAGCGACACCCAGGCGATCTCGTCCAGTTCGCCGCAGCCCTCGCTCGGCTCGGGACGCAGCAGGCTTGAGGCTTCGGCGGTGAAGAAGCGCGCGTCGAAGCGGCGCGTCCGACCCGGCGGCGTGATCGCCCGCGCCACATAGGTCAGGGCCGCCAGGTCGGGCAGGGCGCCGACCTGTCGGTAGGTCCGCCAAGGACCGCCGACCGACGCCGACGGCGCGGGTGCGCCTAGCAGCAGCCCCGTCTCCTCGAACGTCTCGCGCACCGCGGTCAGCATCAGAGCGCGCGCACGACGGGGAGGCATCTGGACGCGCAGCAACGCCGCCGTGCCGCTGTCCGGCTCGCCCGTCGAGGCGGCGGTGAAGTCGGCGCGGTCCAGCCTTCCGCCCGGAAACACCCACTTGGACGGCATGAAGACGTGTCCAGGCGCGCGGCGGCCCATAAGCACTCGGTCGCCGTCCAGCAGGATCAGGGTCGCGGCGTCGCGCGGTCGCTGGCCCTGGGTGACGCGCGGAGCGTCGGCGAGGTCCTGCGCCGCGTCGAACGGGGTGGTCACCGCCGCTTGCCCTTGCGCACCCCCTTCAGCCCGCCGGCGGGCTTGGCGCCATTGCGCGGCTTGGGGCCGCCCGGCCGACCCTTGCCGCGGGACGGCGGACCGTCGCCGCCACGTCCGCGCAGGCCATAGCGGGGCGCCGGCGCGTTTGGATCGCGCGGCTCGGGATCGCTCAGCATCTCGAACAGGAGACCGCCGGTGACGGGCGTCGCCTCGACCAGCTTCACCTCGACGCGCCGCCCGAGCGTGTAACGCTGGCCCGTGCGTTCGCCGACCAGGGCGTGGGCTCGATCGTCGTGGGTGAAGTATTCGCTTCCAAGCGACGAAACCGGAACCAGGCCGTCCGCGCCCGTCTCGTCCAGCCTGACGAACAGGCCGAAGCGGGTGACGCCGGTGATGCGCCCGCCAAAGGTCGCGCCGACCCGCTCCTCAAGGAAGGCGGCGATGTAGCGGTCCATGGCGTCGCGCTCGGCGGCCATGGACCGGCGCTCCGTCATGGTCACCTGTTCGGCGATGGAGGTCATCTCGGCGACCTCGCGGTCGGTCAGGCCGTCCGATCCCAGCTTCAGCGCGCGGATCAGCCCGCGATGCACGATCAGGTCCGAGTAGCGACGGATGGGTGAGGTGAAGTGGGCGTAGCGATCCAGATGCAGCCCGAAGTGGCCGACGTTCTCGGTCGAGTAGATCGCCTGCATCTGGGTGCGCAGCACCACCTCGTTGACGACCTCGGCGTGCGGGCTGTCGCGCATCTGGTCCAGCAGCTTGTTGAACCGCTTGGTCGTGCCCGGCTCGCCCTTGTTCCACGGCAGACCCAGGGTGGACAGGAAGTCGGCCAGGTTGAAGATCTTCTCCTGGCTGGGCGCCTCGTGCACGCGGTAGATCAGCGGCGTCTTCTTCCCCTCCAGCGTCTCGGCGGCGCAGACGTTGGCCTGGATCATCATCTCCTCGATCAGCCGGTGCGCCTCCAGGCTGGCGCGCGGCTCGATGGAGGCGATGTCGCCCTCGGGCGTCATGCGGATGCGCCGCTCGGCCGAGTTGATGGCAAGGGGAGCGCGACGCTCCCGGCCCTTCAGCATGGCGTGGTAGGCGTTCCACAGCGGGTAGAGGATCGCCTCCATGATGGGGCCGGTCACATCGTCCGTTTCGCCGTCGATGGCCGCCTGCGCCTGTTCATACGACAGCTTGGCGTGTGAGCGCATCAAGCCGCGGACGAAGCGGTGGCCGGTCTTCCGCCCGTCCTTGTCGAACACCATGCGCACGGCCAGGCAGGCGCGGTTCTCGCCGGCCTTGAGGCTGCACAGGCCGTTGGACAGCACCTCGGGCAGCATGGGCTCGACGCGGTCGGGGAAGTAGGTCGAGTTTCCCTTGGCCCGCGCCTCGCGGTCCAGCGCCGCGCCGGGGCGGACGTAGGCGGCGACATCCGCGATGGCGACCCAGACGATCCAGCCGCCGTCGTTCTTGGGATCCTCATCGCGCTGTGCATAGACGGCGTCGTCGTGGTCGCGCGCGTCGGCCGGGTCGATGGTGATGAAGGGGACCTCACGCAGATCCTCGCGCCCCTTCAGCGTCGGCAGCGCCTGATCCTCGGCCTCGCGCTCCACAGTCTCGGAGAAGCCGGTCGGCACGCTGTGCGCGTGTATGGCCAGAAGCGACGCGACGCGCGGATCGTCCTCTCTGCCGATGGTCTCCAGGATTCTGCCGCGCTTGGGACCGTATCGATGGTCGCCCTTCTCGATGGCGGCGAGCACCAGGTCGCCGTCGCGCAGGTCGTCGGCCTGAATACTGGGCACCACCAGCACGTCCTTGGAGCGGCGGTCCACCGGCTCCACCCGCGTCTCGCGCGACGACTTGCGGATCACGCCCAGCACGCGGTTGGCGGACGTGTCCAACCGCTTGACCAGGCGCGCTTCCCAGCCGTCCTCTCCGCGCTGGAACTTGACCAGCAGCCGGTCGCCCATGCCGGGCGCGGGCGCCGCCGTCTTGCGGTCGGGCATCAACAGCGCGCGCGGCGCATCGGGCGACGACGATGCCCGCATCCAGTTACTGGTGGACGAGCGCGGCGCCGCCAAGCAGGCGCGCGATTTCGCGCGCGCCGACGCCATCCGCCAGCAGC
>ERZ501011.173-NODE-173-length-20292-cov-6.933587_pt1 | contig 20292 bp, 17 predicted proteins | sample MGYA00248833_ERZ501011 | MGnify/ENA primary metagenome ERZ501011 (study PRJEB25958, sample SAMN03398530) | human skin metagenome | study: EMG produced TPA metagenomics assembly of the Human Skin Microbiome Metagenome (human skin metagenome) data set. | reverse complement strand
CCTGCCAATACTTTTCTACGCGGACCAGCTCGCGTTGATCGGGATCGAAGCGCGAATCCCGGAAGCCCGCCAGATAGAACACGCCCCACTGCAGCTTCAGCCGCGTGATGTCCTGCTGAAAGCGGAACTCGGGCGTGCTGGGCCGCACGCCGGAGATGGCGCGGGTCTCTCCGGTGGTGGGGTCGGTGACCTCCGTGTGGTTCCAGGTGTTGGTCACCTTGAACTCGCCGCCCGATACGCCGAGTTTGTCGGTGGGCAAGGTCAGGCTGAGCGCCAGCTGGTCCAGCGATCCGTCGCCGATGTTGCCTGTCGCGGACAGGTCGTCGGCCAGCGGGATCACGTCGATGGCGTCGACGATCTCGTCGTGGCGATAACCGAGCGACAGCACGCCTTCGCCCCAGAAGCGGCGCTCATAGGTCAGTTCGCTGATCCAGCGCTGTTCCGGCTCCAGATCGACGTTGCCGCCGAAGACGTTCTCCTCTTCCAGGTCGGCCGAGGCGGCGAAGTCGGAGAAGTCCAGCTGGCCTAGCTCGCGCTCGAACCGAAACCGAAGCTGGTTGTTCGGCATCGGCGTCCAGGTGGCCAGCAGACGAGGCTTGGCGAAGAAGAAGCTCTTTTCCTGATCGGCGTCGCCCGACTGGCTGATGGTCGAGGCCTCCAGCCGCAGGCCGGCTTCCAGCGTCAGGTTGGGGCGCACGCGGTAGGTGCCCTTGCCAAAGGCCTCGCCGCGCGTTTCCTCGACCTTGACCGAGGCGCTGGGCAGGGGGACGTCGGCGCCGCCGACGGTGAACGCCTGTTCGGTGTCCAGCATGTTGTAGGCCACCTCGCCACCCAGCTCGAGCGTGATGCGGGGCGAGCGCTCCTGCCGGACCAGGGCGCGCAGGATCGATTCCGAACTCTCGCCGTCGTAGCTGAAGACCTGCTCGGGCTCGTCCAGGTTGTTGTTCAGGACATTGTAGGTCGAGGCGCCGTCATAGTCGGAGAATTCGTGGATCAGCCGGGTCTCCAGCTTCAGTGTGGGCGTCAGGGGGCGAGTGTAGGTCAGGCCGAACTCGCCGTTCACACCGTCTTCCGCGCTCTGGTTTTCGCGGAACACAGTGGGGCTCTGGCTGATGTCGTAGCCCTGCCAATCGTTGACGCCGATGCGGGCGGTCAGGTCGATCTTGCCGCCCGCCAGGGGACCGGCGTAGTTGCCCCGGATGGAGTTGCCCCCGCCGTAGCCGTCGTTCACCGTCTGCTCGTCGCGGGTGACGACGCCCGAGGGGTCGCGGCGGATCGTTCGGCCCCGCCCGTTGGAATCGCTCATGCTGACGCCGTCCGACAGGGTCACGCCCCAGGAGCGCTCGCCCTCGCGCGCGGTGAACTGATAGGAGGCGCCCGACACGTCCTGACCTCCCTCAAAGAAGACGCGGTTGGCGCTGAACACCGATTGGCGGCTGCTTTCCGCCTTCAGGATCACGTTCACGACCACCGAATAGCCCTGCATGTCGATGCCGGGCGCGCCGCCCCGGATCAGCTCGATCCGCTCCACCTGGCGCGACAGGGTGCGCGACAGCACCGACGAGCCGGTGTCGTTCTTGGAGGCGGGCCGGGCGTTGTTGATCAGGATGTTGCCGACCGCGCCCTCGAAGCCGCGCGCGCCCGAGCCGTCGTCGATCTGAAAGCCGGGAACCCGCTCCACCATGTCCAGCGCCGTATCCGGACGCTGATCGGCGAAGAAGTCGGGGGTGAAGACCAGCACGCCCTGCTGGGCCGCATCGGCCAGCGGCGCCACCGTCGTGGGGCCGGTCGGAACGGGGGCCTGGGCCGCCTGCGGCGCGGGCCTGGGCGGCGTGGTTTCGGCCGACGAAGCGCCTGCGCTCAGCAGCAGGGCGGTGGTCGTCAGCAGGATGGTGCGGGTCATGTTTGGCCTCTCGTCATGTTGCGAGAGGTGTGCCGCCCGGGCCTGTTTGTCTCCAGTTACAAGGCTGAAAGGTGGATTAAATCGGCGACAGCATTACAGGCTTGTAAGTGTTGCGGGAAAGTAATGTCGGATAGATCACGCCTATACTTGCCGAGTGTTCGGTCATGAGGGGTGAACATGAAGACGCGACTTGTCTTGACGATGTGCGGCGTGGCGATCTTGGGGCTGGCGGCGGAGGCGCGGGCCCAGACCTCCTCGTCTCTGACTCAGGCGCCTGCGGATGAGGCCGCGGCCGAGGTCGAGACGATCGTCGTCACCGCGCGGCGTTCGGGGGCGCCCATGTGGACGGTGACGGCGGGCGACAGCACCGTGCTGCTGGTCGGCGCCATCGACGGCGTGCCGCGGTCCGTCGCCTGGCGGCCCGATGCGCTGGAGGCCGCGACGCTGCGCGCGGACCGGATCCTGCTGGGCACCGGGGTGCAAGGGTCTCTCGGCGATATCCTGCGGCTGATCTGGCGCTCACGCACCCTGACGCGCCTGCCCGAGGGGCGGACCTCGGCCGACTATCTGTCGCCGGAGTGGCAGGCGAGGCTGGACGCGCTGGAGGCGCGCTACCGTGTCGATCACAGCCGCAAGAGCTTTCTGCTCTCCAGCCGCGACCTGCTGACGGACCAGCTCGACTTCGATCGCGACACGGCGGACGACGCCGGAGACGTGGTGCGCCGCGCCGCGAGAAAGGCGCGCATCCCGGTGCGGGCCGTGACCGGCGGACGCGGCGACCAACTCGTCGAGGATTTGCTGACGGCTCCGCCCGAGCGGCTGGTCCCCTGCATGCAGGCGGCGATTGAGGCGACGGAGGCGGGCGCCGGGCCGGTTCAGCAGCGCGGCGAGGACTGGACGCGGTTCCGCGTGCGGGCGGTGCTGGATTCGCCGCTGGAGAAGGCGCTGGGCCGCTGCTGGCCGTGGGGCGACCCCACCATCGGCCCTCAACTGCGCGCCGCCTGGATCGAGGGGATCGACAAGGCGCTGGCCGAGCACGGAGTGACCATGGCGGTCGCGCCGCTAAACCTTCTGGGCGGCGAGGACGGCGTGCTGGACCGCCTGAAGGCCAAGGGGCTGGAGGTCGCAGGGCCGGACTGGCGCTGAGACCTCCGATAGCAAAGAATCAGTTCGCCGGACGATCCGGAACGGCGTCGCGAGCGGCGTCGCCGACGTTCTCGGCCGCGTTGCCCACGCTTTCGGCCGCGGCGGACACGGCGTCGGTGCGGACTTCTTCCTGGCGGTTCATGTTCAGCAGGAAGTAGGCGATCAGCGCGACCACGGCCAAGCCGATGATCAGGGCGATCACGCCGCCCATGCCTCCGCCGCGACGCTCGACGATCACGGGGTTGGAGCCGCCGGCGCCGCGTTCGACCACGCGCTCGTGGTTCACGCCGTCGGTTCGTTCGGTCACGCGTTCATCGGCCATAGGGATATCTCCTCCTGTTGTGGTGGAGCTTGAACCCGGGATTCGCGGCGAAGGTTCCGCCGGGCGTCAGACGGCCGTGCCGCCCACGGTCAGCCCGCCCATCTTCAGGCTCGGCTGGCCGATGCCCACCGGCACGCCCTGGCCCGCCTTGCCGCAGACGCCCACGCCGGGATCAAACGCGAAGTCGTCGCCGATCATCTGGATGTGCGTCAGGGCCGTGGCGCCGTCGCCGATCAGCGTGGCCCCACGCACGGGCGCGGTGATCCGGCCGTCCTCGATCAGATAGGCCTCGGTGCACTGGAACACGAACTTGCCGTTGGTGATGTCCACCTGGCCGCCGCCGAAGTTGGCGGCGTAAAGACCGCGCCTAGTCGAGGCGATCATGTCGGCCTTGTTGTCGCGCCCACCCTCCATGAAGGTGTTGGTCATGCGCGGCATCGGCATGTGGGCGAAGGACTGGCGCCGGCCGTTGCCGGTGGGCTGGACGCCCAGCTGACGCGCGCTGAGCCGGTCATGCATCAGCCCGACCATGATCCCGTCCTCGATCAGCACGGTGCGCGAGGTCGGCGTGCCCTCGTCGTCCACCGACAGCGAGCCGCGGCGTCCGGCGATGGAGCCGTCGTCGACCACCGTCACGCCCGGCGCGGCCACCCGCTTGCCCATCATGCCGTTGAACACCGACGAGCCCTTGCGGTGGAAGTCGCCCTCGAAGCCGTGGCCGATCGCCTCGTGCAGCAGCACGCCCGGCCAGCCCGCGCCCAGCACCACGTCCATCTCGCCGGCCGGGCAATCGACGGCCTCAAGGTTGACCAGGGCCTGGCGCAGCGCCTCGTCCACCTGCGCTTGCCAGCGTTCCGGCGCGACCCAGGTCTCGAAGCCCGCACGCCCGCCCGCGCCGGCCGAGGCGCTTTCGCGGCGGCCGTTCTGCTCGACGGTGACGGAGACGTTCAGGCGCACCAGCGGACGCACGTCGCGCACGGAGCGCGCGTCGGCGCGCAGGATGTCGATCTCGCGCCGCTCTCCAATTAGGGAGGCCGACACCTGGACGACGCGCGGGTCGCGCGCGCGGGCGAAGGCGTCGATCTCAGCCAACAGGGCGATCTTGTCGGAGAAGGCGGGCGAGGCGAGGGGATCGACCTCGCCGTACAGCTTCTGGTTGGTGGCGCGCGGCCCCTCGGCGACCACGCCGGCATGGCCGGCCTTGGCCAGGGACGCGCTGTCGGCGGCGCGGCGCAGGGCGGCGGCCGAAATCTCGTTGGCGTGGGCGTATCCGGCGGTCTCGCCCGCCACCACGCGCAGGCCGAAGCCTTCGGATGCGTCATAGGCGGCGGACTTCAGCCGGCCGTCGTCGAACACCAGGCTTTCGCTCTCCGACCGCTCCAGAAACAGCTCGCCATCGTCCGCGCCGGTCAGCGCGCCCTGCAGGATCGACAGCGCCTCCGCCGGATCGGCGCCCGAGGTCTCGAGCAGGGGAGAGGGGGAAACGTGCACGGTCATGGCTGACTAAGTAGGAGGCCGCGCGCTCCGCGTCACCACGCCCGCGCGCGATTCTACGGCGCCGTGCGGCCGGCGGCGTCGTCACCCGAGAAGACGACGTCCGGATCGGGCGGGGCCGCCTCAATCCCCGGCGCGTTCATACGGCGCAGCACATGGCGGAGAATGTTCAGCCGCGCCTTCTTCTTCTTGTCGGTGGCGACCACGGTCCAGGGCGCGAAGGCGGAGTGGGTCTCGGCCAGCATCCGGTCGCGTGCGGCGGAATAAGCGTCCCATCGCGCCTGCGCCTCGGCATCCAGGTCCGACACCTTGAAGCGTTTCAGCGGATCGTCCCGGCGCGCGGCCAGCCGTTCAGCCTGCTCCCCCTTGGAGATGTCGAGCCAAAGCTTGATCAGCACGATGCCGTCGTCCGTCAGCATCCGCTCGAACCGGGGCGCGTCGGAGAGGAAGCGGTCGTGTTGCTCGGGCGTGCAGAAGCCCATCACCGGCTCCACGCCCGCGCGGTTGTACCAGGATCGGTTGAAGATCGAGGTCTCGCCCGCCGCCGGCATGTGCGGGACGTAGCGCTGGAAATACCACTGCGTCGCCTCCCGCTCGGTGGGCTTGGGCAGGGCGAAGACGCGGGTCTGGCGCGGCGACATGTATTCCGTCAGGCGCTTGATCGCGCCGTCCTTGCCTGCGGTATCGCGCCCCTCGAACACAATCACGATCCGCAAGCCCTGCCGGATCGCCCAGGCCTGACTTTCCACCAGAGCGGTCTGCAGACGGATCAGTTCGGCGTCGTAGTCTTTGTCGGTCTGACTCATCTCCTGACAGTGGACGCGTGCGACCAGGGTCGCAAGCGACGGCTTCGCTGCGGCATGAAGTCGCGGAGCTTAGCCGCTGAGCGCGCGTTCACCGTCTGGCCCTTCCGGCCGCGTGTTGGAGAGGCATGAAGCGCGACGTCGCCGACTTCTGGAATCTGCTTTGGGAGCTGGCGCTGCTGGGGTGCGCGGGGTTCGCCCTGCTGAACGTCTTTGCGCCCGCGCAGGACCTGCCGTGGAAGCCGCTCGACCTGTCTCGTCCGATCGGCGCGGCGACGGCGTCCAAGGTGTCGGCCTTCGATCTGCCGCGCGTGGCCCAAACCGAGGAAGTGGAGCGATCCACCGCCGCCTGCATGACCCTGCTGCGAGAGGCGGGCGTGCGGGTCGAACGGGCGGCGGACCGCAACGACGGCGGCTTCTGCATCGTGCAGGGCGCAGTGCGGATCACCGGCGGCGATGTGACGCCGCTCAGCCCCGGCGGCGTGGTCATGCAATGCCCGCTGGCCGTGCGCTACGTCATCTGGGATCGCCAGGTGCTGCGTCCCGCCGCCCGCGAGGTGATGGGGTCGGAGCCGGCGCGGGTGGAGAATTTCGGGACCTACTCATGCCGCCGCATCTACGGCTCGTCGGACGCGAACGAGCGACCCAGCGAGCATGCGCGCGCCAACGCCCTGGACGTCTCGGGCTTCCGGCTGGAGGACGGGCGCAGCGTCAGCGTGCTGAACGACTGGTCGGGCTCGGGGCCGCGGGGGGAGGAGGGGAGCCGCTTTCTCCGCACGGTGCGCGACGGCGCCTGTCGGCTGTTCTCCAATGCTCTGGACCCGGACTACAACGCCGCCCACGCCGACCATCTGCATCTGGACGGGGCGCCGCGCGGCCTGTGCGGCTGAGACCGCGCGATTCGCTTTGCTGTTGACCGGCCCGAAAAGCCGGGTGACAACATCGGCGCAGTCCGGATTTCAGCGTGGGGTCCAAACCCGCGTCTCGCTCCTTCGCCTGAACGAGCTTGTCCAGATGGGCTGACGGGGTTTGCCTTCGGGAACCTCGCCTGGAAAAAAGCGCGTTTACGGAGACGCAGACATGGCGACCGGTACGGTCAAGTGGTTCAACCCCACCAAGGGCTACGGCTTCATCCAGCCCGACAGCGGCGGCTCGGACGTGTTCGTGCACGTCACCGCCGTTCAGAAGGCGGGCCTGCAAGGCCTCGATGAGAACGCGAAGGTGTCCTACGAGCTGGAAAACCAGCGCGGCAAGACGTCGGCGGTGGACCTCAAGGTCCTCTAAGTCCGACCTTCGGGTTTATGGATTGACGGGCGCGTCGGCTTCGGCCGGCGCGCCCGTTTTCTTTCGCGCCGAGACCTGCGCCAGCACCACGGCGCCCAGCACCAGGGCGCCGCCCAGCGCCTGGATTGGCGTCAGGGTTTCGCCGAACACCAGCCAGCCCAGCAGGCCCGCGACCACCGGCTGGATCAGGATGGTGACGGCTGTCAACGACGCTGGCAGCTTGCCCAGCGCCCAGGCGACCCCGCCTTGGCCGGTGACGTGCATCAGGCCCATGGCGACGCAGGCCGCCCATCCGGCCGCGCTGGCCGGAACCAGGTCTTCGCCCAGCATCAGCGACACAACCAGCAGGATGGGCGCGCCGACCAGCGTCGCCCACCAGGTGACGCGCATGGCGCTGGCGTCGCGCCTGGCCAGCTTCACCGCCAAGAAATAGCCCGAGTACCAGAAGGACACGAGCAGGGAGAGGATGTCGCCCAGGAGCGGATTGGTCCCTTGCGCGCCACTCGCCGCCGCCGCCATGGCGAAGGCGCCCGCCATGGCCAGGATCAGGGCCACGATGAACAGCTTGCCCGGGCGCTCCTTCAGCACCAGCCAGGCGAAGGCCGTCACCACCACCGGCGTCAGGTTGCACAGCACCGTCGCATTGGCGACCGAGGTCATGACGATGCCGTAGTGCCAGAAGCTGAGGTCCATGGCGAAGAACAGGCCGGCCAGCAGCATCCACTTGGACGGACGCGCGAACCCTTCGCCGCCCGAGCGCCCGACGATCAGCGCCAGCAGCGGGATGGCGAAGACGAACCGCCAGAATCCCGCCGCCGCCGGCCCGGTCTCCGTCAGCCGCACGAGGATGGGCGCAAGGCCCAGGACGCTTGCGGCGATCAACAGCACGATCAGGGGAACGGCGCGCGACGAGGCGGCGGGAGCGGCGGGCATGGCGGTGCGGAATTGGGCGGTCAGCCGGCCGCGAACTCGCTGAGGGCGTCGAGAACCGCGCGGTTTTGGTCCTCGGTGCCGATCGTGATGCGCAGGCCGTTGTGGATGCCGTAGCCGCCGACCGCGCGCACGATGACACCCTTCTTCATCAGGGCCTCGTTGGCCTCCGCCGCCGTGCGGGCGGGATCGGGGAACAGCACCAGGATGAAGTTGCCGGCCGAAGGCAGGACCTTCAGGCCGAAGCCGCGCAGGGCCTGAGTCAGGCGCGGCTTCCAGGCGTCGACCAGTTCGCGCGACGTGCGCTGGTGCGCCTCGTCGGTGATGGCTGCCGCCGCCGCCTCGATGCCGGGCAGGGAGACGTTGAACGGCAGGCGGATGCGCTCGATCGCATCGGCCACCGCAGCCGGCGCATAGCCGAAGCCGATGCGCAGGCCGCCCAGGCCGTGGATCTTGGAGAAGGTGCGGGTGACCACGACGTTGGCGGCGTCGCGCGCCAGGGGCAGGGCCGTCTCCCAGTCAGGCTCGCCGACGTATTCGGCATAGGCCTCGTCGATCACCAGGATGATGTGGGCGGGCAGGGCCTCGTGCAGCCGCCGGATCTCCTCGGCCGTGTTCCAGGTCCCGGTCGGGTTGGACGGGTTGGAGACGTAGACCAGCTTGGTGCGCGCATCGACCTGGGCCAGCAGGGCGTCGATCTCCACGCGATAGGCGGGCTCTGGCGCCAGCTTGACCTCGGCGCCGCAGGCCAGGGCGCTGATGCGATAGGCGAGAAAGGCGTACTGGCCGCAGACGATGTTGTCGCCCGGGCTGAGATAGGCCTGGTTCAGCAGCGAAAAGACCTCGTCCGAACCGTTGCCGAAGATCAGGCGCTCGGCCTCCAGCCCATGGTGATCGGCGACGGCGTCACGCAGCTTGCCGGCCTTGCCGTCGGGATAAAGGTGGATGTTGCGGACTGCGGCCTCATAGGCGGCGCGCGCCTTGTCGCCCGGCCCGAGAGGATTTTCGTTGGACGACAGCTTGATCGGCTCGGCCACGCCGACGATCGACGACTTGCCGCCGACATAGGGGGCGATGTCCATGACGCCGGGCTTGGCGACGGGGCCGGCTGCGGAGGCGTCGGTCATGTGCGAAATCCCTGGTGGTTCAGAATACGGGCGCCGCGCCGATGACGCCGGACAAGGCGCCCGGTGCGTCGATCAGCCGCCCGTCGTCGGCCTGCACATAGCCCGCCAGGGTGAACAGCTTCAAGCCGCCGCGCGCCGCCAGCGGCTCTGCGGCGAGGCCCGCCTGCGACAGTGTCTGCACGATGCGGCTGTCGGGCCAAGGAGCATCGGTCACCCAGAAGCTGCGATCGTCCCCTGTCGGACCCGACTTTCGCGTCGAGACGACCAGCGCCTGGGGGCGAGCCCGGCGGTCATCCGGCAGGGCGGCGGCGACCGAAAGCTCCGGTCGCGCCAGCATCCGCCCCCACCAGGGCCGGGCGGCGTCGACATCGAGAACGGCCGACCCGCCTCCCGCAGCAGCGGCGAGAGCGACGTCGGGATCGTCCACCGTCCTGAAGTTCAGGCCAAAGCGATCGGCGGCCAGAAGGGACGCCCGCGCCCCGCAGACGACCACCGGAACGCTTGCCGCCTCGACCCGGCCGCGCAGGGCGCGAAAGGCCGCTGCTTCCGTCGCCGGGACGCTGGCGAGCAGCGGCCGCAGCGCGATGGCGTCTCCATCCGGACGCTCGCCGAAGCCGGCCTCCAGCCGCTCTCGGATCGCGCGGAGCAGCGCGAGATCGAGCGCCGCGCGCCTCTCGTCGGCCTGCGCCTCCTCCAGCATCAGAACAGCTTGGGCGCCGGGGCGATGGGGAAGGGGCCCAGCCAGGTGCGGCCGTCGCGGAACAGCAGCGTCAGCTGCACGTCCCCCTGACCCGTCGCGTCGGCGGCGCCGGCGGCTGCGGCCGCGCCTGTGGCCCCCAGCCGGTTCACGGTTCCCTCGCCCGAACGGGCGAGCCCTGCGATGGCGCGCAAGGGCTGCTCGGCCTTCAGCGCCACCTGGCCCGCGATGCGGCCGTCGGCCTCGGCCCGCAGTTCGTCGCTGGACAGGGTCGCGCGGCTCTGGCCCGCCGACATTTCGCCCCGCACCTGCGTGAAGCGGCCGCCCGCGCGGGTCCAGGCGGCGAACAGGCCGTCGCTTCCGCTGGCGCGCAGACGGCTGGCGTCCTCCAGCACCGTCTCGATCTGCAGGGTCAGCCGGCCCTGCTGGGCGAAGCCCTCGACCGGACCCGCCGGGCGGCCTTGCGCATCGATCAGCCGAAAAAGCACGTCCACGTCGTCCGCCGCCGTCACGCCGCCGGCGACGTGCGGGCGCGAATACAGCTCGACCCGACCGGCGCGGGCGATGGGAAAGGGCTCGGCCTCCGGATGCGGGGTGAAGACCGGATTGACCAGTTCCAGCGCCAGGTTCGGCCAGCGCTGGTCCAGGCCATGCACGCTCATGCGCACCGCGTCGCCGCGCACATTGACCTTGCCCTTGGCCGCACGGGTGAGTGTCAGGCCGTCCGGCGCGACCACCACCCACCTGGTCGGCTGATAGGCGTTGGCCTCGGCCACCAGCTCGGGCGCGGCGACCGCATGTCCGGACGGCGCCGTAATCGATGCGTGCGGCAGGGCCACGCGGGCGCGGAACGGCCAGCCGCTGATCGACGGGTCGGCGTAGTCGATCGTCCAGCCGCGCCCGCGCATCGCCTCGGCTTGCGCCTCCAGCCGGGTCTCGATCTGGCGTGTCAGAAAGAACCACCAGCCGGTCCAGCCCGCCAGCAGCACGAGCAGCAGGATGAAGGGGGCGTAGAGCCCTTTTCGGCTATGGCGCTTGGGCGTGGCTTTGTCGGTCATGAACGGCCTCTAGCAGATCGCGCAAAGCGGAACAGCGGGTGCGGTGGCGCAACGCAGCCCTCCGCTACGCGTTCAACCCCGACAACGGATCGGAGGCGGCCCATGGAGATGCAGAAGCTGTTCCGCGGCCGGCTGATCGATCATGTGCAGATCGTCACCGCCGACCTCGCCACCAGCCGTCGCTTCTACGAGGCGGTGCTGGATGTGCTCGGCGTCTCCATCGATTTCGAGGACGACGGCATGTTCGGCGCCGATGAACTGGTCGTGTCCAGCGCCGACAGCGAGGGGGCGCAGGGTCGCGTCACCGGCCGCATCCACCTGGCCTTTCAGGCGCGCGACAGGGTTATGGTCGACGCCGTGTACGCCGCCGGCCTGGCGGCGGGCGGCGCGGACAACGGCGCGCCGGGCTTGCGGCCGTATCATCCCGGCTACTACGCCGCCTTCCTGCTGGACCCCGACGGGAACAACATCGAGGCGGTGTTCCACGGCCCGGCGGACCGCTCGTCCGAAAGCATCGAGATCGTCTTCGAGAGCTGAGCCGGTCAGTCCAGGAACGATTTGACCACCTCGATCGCATCCACCAGCCCCATGCGCTGCAGCTCGGCGCCCGGCGGCAGGCTGGCGAACAGGCGGGTGGGGGCGGCGGCGTCCAGCATCACGAAGACGCCGCGATCGTCGGCCCGGCGGATCAGGCGGCCGAAGGCCTGGGCGATACGGGCGCGGGCCAGCGCGTCGTCGTAGCCCTTGCCGCCCAGCCGGTCCCGGCGCGCCTTGTGCAGCAGGTCCGGGCGCGGCCAGGGCACGCGGTCGAAGGCCAGCACCCGCAGCGACCGGCCCGGCACGTCCACCCCGTCGCGCACCGCGTCGGTGCCGAGCAGGCAGGCGTTCTCCTCGACCCGGAACATGTCCACCAGCGCGCCGACCTCCAGCGGATCGACGTGCTGGGCGTAGAGGGGGACGCCGGCCCGCGCGAGATCCGGCCCAAGCCGCTCGTACACCGCCTTCAGCCGGCGGATGGCGGTGAACAGGCCCAGGCCCCCGCCGCCCGCCACCAGAAACAGCTCCCGCATCGCCGCCGCCGTCTGGCGCGGATCGTCTTTGACCAGGTCGGTGACCACGATGACCCGGCTGTTGGCGGCGTAGTCGAACGGACTATCGACTTTCAGGGTGCGCGGCGGCTCGATCAGCCGGGCCGAACCGGTGCGCAGCCGCGCCAGATCGAACGGGTCCTCCTGCAGCGGATCGGACAGGGTGGCCGAGGTCACCAGCACCCCATGCGAGGGCGCGATCACCGCGGCCTCCAGCGGCAAGGTCGGGTCGATCCAGTGGCGACGCAGCGCCACGTCGTGGATGCGGCCGAACGCCGTCTCGGCCGACAGCCAGTCGACGAAGTCCGGGTCCGGCTGGTCGCCCCCGTCCTCCAGCGCGGCCAGCATCGAACGCCAGCCGGGCAGGGTCATGCGGGCGCGCCGGTCCAGCCCCCGCAGCGCCCCTTCCAGTCGCGACCGCTGCGAGCCGTCCAGCTCGGAGGCGTCGTCGTCCAGGATGTCCTCAAGGTGTCGCGCGAGCGCCAGCAGCGGCGCCTCGATGGCCGCCAGCGCGCCGGCCGCCGCACGCGCGGTCTCGGCCACGGGGTCGGTCACGGGCTTCAACGCGCACTCCATGCCGAACTCGCCGCCGGACGGGGTTCGGCTGTCAGAGGTGCGGGCGCGCAGCTGATCCAGCGAGGCGGCCAGAAAGGCTTCGATGGGGCCGATCGGATTGACCTCTCCCGAGGCCGGCGCGATCCGGCCGGTCACGCCTTCGCCCGGCAGGGCCGTGGCGGCGCGGATGGCGTCCTGAAGCGCCCTGGTCGCCGCCTCGTCGCCGCCCAGAAGGTCGCCCAGCCTTTGTTCAAGGCCGCGTCCGCGACGGCCGCGTCCTTCCGGCCCACGTATCCAGCGACGCAACTCGGCCGCCTCCTGGCCGGACAGGCAGGCGGAAAAGGCGCTGTCGGCGGCGTCGAACAGGTGGTGGCCCTCGTCGAACACGATCCGCTTCAGCGTCGCGGTCTCGCCGTCCTGCTTCAGCCCCCGCGCCGAGCGCGCGCCGTCGAAGGCGGCCTGGGTCATCACCAGCGCATGGTTGGCGATCACCAGATCGGCGCGGCGGCTGGCGCGAATGGTCTTCTCCACAAAACAGGTGCGGTAGTGCGGACAGGCGGCGTGGACGCACTCGCCCCGTCGGTCCACCAGATTGCCGGCGCTGGCCGCGTGCGCCGCAGGCGTGGCGAACAGGCCGGGCAGCCAGCCGGGAAAGTCGCCGCCGGTCATGTCGCCGTCGCGCGTGTGCAGCGCCCAGCGCCCGGTCAGCGCCAGCCCGATCAGGTCGCCGTTCCCCAGCTGCGCCGCCTGCACCATGTCCTGCAGGTTCAGAATGCAGAGATAGTTCTCGCGCCCCTTGCGGATCACCGCCTTTTTCTTGCGCTCGGCAGAGTCGGGCCACAGGGCGTGGCTTTCACGGTCGATCTGGCGTTGCAGCGCGCGGGTGTAGGTCGAGACCCAGGCCGCGCCCTGGTTCCGCTCGGCCCACAGGCTGGCGGGCGCCAGATAGCCCAGGGTCTTGCCGGTCCCAGTCCCGGCCTCGGCCAGGAGGACGCGCGGCCGCCCCTCGTCGTTGCGGGGCGAAAAGGCGAAGGCGGCCTCGGCGGCGTAGTCGGACTGGGTTGGGCGCGTCTCGTCCAGGCCCCGCGCCTGCAACAGCTTGTCCAGCCGGATGCGCGCGCTTTCGCTGTCGACCGGGGCCGAACCCGCCTCGCCGCGGGGCGCCTCGTCCTCCCATTCGGAAAGGCGCGTCCAGACATCGAGGCCCGATCCGCGATGCTGGCGCTGACGCACCCCTCCGGCCCGCAGGGCGTCCGACGCCCGCTCGCCCCAGGCCCAGCCGGCGCGCTCCAGCGTCTGCGCCAGCACATAGGCCGCCTCCCGCTCGGGATAAACGGGCTGCGCCAGCTCACGCAGCAGCACGGCCGCCGCCTCGCGCAGGGACGCCGCCTGCTCTTCCGGCGTCCTGGGCTCGGCCAGACCCAGCGCCAGCGCCAAACCGGTGGGCGAGGGCGCGCAGAACTGCGCCGGCCGCACAAAGGCGTAGAGCTCCAGCACGTCCATCATCTCGGGCGAGCGCGGCGGCGGCGACAATCCCAGCCGCCGGGCCGTCAGCGACGCGTGCGCCACCAGGACGGGCCCACCGGTGAACACCCCTTCCGCCGCTCCACGCCCGACCTTGCGCGCGCCCGCGTCATCGCACACCGCCCCCGCGCCCGGCGGCGTCGCCAGAGCAGGCGGCAGTGCGGACGCGGCGTCCACGACCTGAGGGCGCGTTCCAGCGATGACGGATTCGTCTGACACCTTCGATAGATAGCGTTCGCGGGGCTGAAACGGAACGGGAACATGCTATATGAGCCGCGTGACGCCTGACGCCGCTTCCGCAAAGCTCCCCCCGCTCTTCGCCGACTGGTTCGCGCGGCGCGGCTGGTCGCCCAGGCGGCATCAGCTCGAAATGGTCGCGGCGGCGCAGGCCGGATCGCACGCCTTGCTGGTCGCGCCGACCGGCGGCGGCAAGACTTTGGCGGGGTTCCTGCCCAGCCTGATCGACCTGGCCGAGCGCGGGACCAAGCCCGAGAGCGGGCCGGGGTCGGGGGTGCATACCCTTTATCTCTCGCCGCTGAAGGCGCTGACCACCGATGTGGAGCGCAATCTGATGACGCCGATCCGCGAGATCGGGCTGAACATCCATGTCGAAAGCCGCACCGGCGACACCAAACAGTCCAAGCGCCAGCGCCAGCGCGACTTCCCGCCCGACATCCTGCTGACCACGCCCGAGCAGCTGGCGCTGTTCTGCGCCTGGGAGGGCGCGCGGGCCTATTTCGCCGATCTGAAGTGCGTGGTGCTGGACGAGGTGCACGCGATCTGGAGCGGCAAGCGCGGCGATCTGCTCAGCCTGGGTTTGGCGCGGCTGCAGCAGTTCTCGCCGGCCATGCGGCGCGTCGGCCTGTCGGCGACCATCGACGATCCGGACCTGATCCGGGAATGGCTTGCGCCCCACGGGTCGAACGCCGCCGAGAGCCGCGAGGCCGTGCGTCTGGTGAAGGGCGATCCGGGCGCTCAGGCGGTGGTGGACGTGCTGGTGTCCGAAGGCCGCGTGCCGTGGTCGGGCCACACCGGCCAGCACGCCATTCCCGAGGTCTACGCCGCCATCCAGCGCTCGACCCTGGCCCTGATCTTCGTCAACACCCGCTGGCAGTCCGAATTCGTGTTCCAGCAGCTGTGGGCCATCAACGACGACAATCTGCCGATCGGCTTGCACCACGGGTCGCTTGCGCCCGAGCAGCGGCGAAAGGTCGAGGCCGCCATGGCGCGCGGCGACCTGCGGGCCGTGGTCTGCACCTCGACGCTGGATCTCGGCATCGACTGGGGCGACGTCGATCTGGTCATCCAGATGGCGGCGCCCAAGGGATCAAGCCGCCTGGTTCAGCGCATCGGCCGGGCCAACCACCGGCTGGACGAACCGTCGCGCGCCCTGCTGGTGCCCGCCAGCCGGTTCGAGCTGCTGGAATGCCAGGCGGCGCGCGAGGCGGTGGCGGAAAACGCCTTTGACTGGGAGCCGGTGCATACGGGCACGCTGGACACCCTGGCGCAGCACGTCATGGGCCTGGCCTGCTCGGAGCCCTTCACCATGGAAGCGCTGTTCGAGGAGGTGGCCTCCTGCGGGCCCTATCGCGAGCTGACCTACGAGACGCTGGAGGAGGTGGTCGATTTCGTCGCCACAGGCGGATACGCGCTTCGAACCTACGACCGGTTCGCCCGCATCGTACGCGACCGCGAAGGCCGCTGGAAGGTGCGCAATCAGCTGGTGGCCCAGCGCCACCGCATGAATGTGGGCGCCATCGTCACCGCCGGCACGCTGAACCTCAAGGTCGCCCAGCGGCGGGGCGGCGGGGGCTCGAAGCGATGGGTCGGCGGGCGCAAGATCGGCGAAGCGGAGGAGTGGTATTTCGAGCCGCTGACCCCCGGCGACACCTTTGTCTTCGCCGGACAGGTCTGGGCGTTTCAGGGCATCGCCGGCATGGACGCTCTCGTCACCCACGCCCAGGACAAGGACCCAAAGATTCCGTCGTGGGGCGGATCGCAGTTCCCGCTGTCCACCTCGCTCGCCGACCGGGTGCGGACCATGGTGGAGGACCGCGACCATTGGCGCGTCCTGCCGCCCGACGTGCAGGAATGGCTGGAGCTGCAGGAGCAGCGATCCTTGATCCCGCGCGCCGATTCCATGCTGATCGAGACCTTTCCCCGCGGAAGCCGCCACTTCCTGGTGGCCTATCCGTTCGAGGGCAGGCTGGCGCACACGACGCTGTGCATGCTGCTGACGCGACGACTGGATCGGCTCGGAGTAGGGCCGCTGGGTTTCGTGGTCACCGATTATTCGCTGGCCATCTGGTCGATCCGGCCGATGGACGGGCTGGACTTCGACGCCCTGTTCCAGCCGGACATGCTGGGCGACGACCTGGAGGCCTGGCTGGAGGAAAGCTTCATGATGAAGCGCACGTTTCGCAACTGCGCCCTGGTGTCGGGCCTGATCGAGCGGCGCCAGCCGGGGGCGGAGAAGACGGGACGTCAGGTGACCTTTTCGACCGACCTGATCTACGACGTGCTGCGGCGGCACCAGCCGGATCATCTGTTGCTCAAGACCGCGCGGGCGGATGCGGCCTCGGGGCTCCTGGACGTGGCGCGGCTGGGACAGTTGCTGATGCGCATCCAGGGCAAGCTGCGTCACGCGGCGTTGACCCGCGCCTCACCCTTCTGCGTGCCGGTGCTGGTGCAGATCGGGCGCGAGCGGGTAGGCGGAAGCGCCGCCGAGATGATCCTGGACGAAAGCGCCGAGGCCCTGATCGCCGAAGTGCTGGATGAGGCCGAGCCGGAGATGGCGGCTTGAACGCGGCCCAGCTGAAGACGCTGGAGCCGGCGCGCAAGGCGTGTGGCTCCCTGCGCGTGCGGATCGAGGGCGTGCCCTGCGTGCTGCGCTGTTCGGGCGCCTTGTGGGTTCCGGCTCACAAATGCCTGGTCGCCGCCGACCTGCACTTGGAGAAGGGCTCGGCCTTCGCCGCGCGCGGCCAACTGCTGCCGCCCTTCGACAGCCGCGCCACGCTGGACCGGCTGGAGGCGGAGGTGGCCGAACTGGAACCCCGAATGGTCGTGCTGCTGGGCGACAGCTTTCATGATGCGCGATCGATCGGACGCATGGCGGCGGATGATCTGCAGCGGCTGCATCGGCTCGCCGCCGGGCGCGAGTGGCTGTGGCTGGAGGGCAACCACGATCGCGAGGCGCTGAACGCGGCGGACGACGCGACGTCGCTGTTGCCGGGAAGCGTCGTTCCCGCCCTGTCGCTGGGCGCGCTTCGCCTGACCCACGAGCCGGAGCCGGGAGACCAGCCGGGCGAAGTCGCCGGCCACCTGCACCCGGCCGCCAAGGTCGTCGCCTACAGCCGGGGCGTGCGCCGGCCCTGCTTCATCACGGACGGCCGCCGCATCGTGCTGCCGGCGTTCGGCGCCTTCACCGGCGGCTTGAACGTGCGCGATCCCGCCATCGCCGGCCTGTTCGCCAGCCCGCCCATGGCCGCCGCCCTGGGGCGGGACCGCGTCCACGCCCTGTCGTGGGGCTCGCTGGTCTAGTTCGGGCTGCTGAAGCGGACCACGCCGATCACGCCGGCGCGCCAGACATCGGCGCCGTCCACCAGCGGGCTGTCCTTTACGTCGCCGAGACGACGCTCGTAGTTGACGAAGCCGCCCACGCCGAACCGCTCTCCGACGGGCACGGCCAGGAACAGGGCGACGCCCGCGCCGGTCAGGCCGCCCGAGGGCTCATAGGCCGAAAAGCCGCTGCCCGGCGCCTCGGCCGGGGTCACGCCGTAGTAGCGCCGGACCCGCTCGTCATCGCCGCCGCTGACATAGGCCGAGGTGCGCAGCAGGCCGACGCGCGTCACGTCCTGATGTCCGATGGAGGCGAAGTAGCTCAGGCCGGCGTCGTCGCCAGTCACGTCATGGCCGATCCGGCCGCCCACCACGAAATCGCCGGGAATGCGCTTGTAGGCGTACAGCGTTCCGTCCGCCCCGAGGCCGGGGCGATCCAGATCGGAACCCTCGATGTCACCGGCCGAAAACCGCGGGCGCAGTTGAACGCCGGCGCGGAAATCGTCGGAATAGACGGCGTTCCATCCCAGACCGTCCAGGCCGTTGGCGTAGACGATCTCGCGCCAGTTGGCCGATCCCCAGGCGGTCCAGTTCACGTCCTTGCCGGTGTTGCCGGTGGCGGAGAAGCCGTGCGTCACCCCGCCGCCCACGTCCACGCGCCATTCCCTGGGCTCCTCCAGCCGGGGGTAGGGCTGGGCCTGTCCGAGCGCCGATCCGGCGATGGCGGACAGGGACACGACGGCGAGAGAGAGAAGACGCAGCGACATGCGGACGGAGGCTTTCAGGCGGTTGATCCGTCGCCGGAATGCATGAGGCGGCCGTTTGGCTGCACCAGCAGCTTCGTCGACGCCGACTCGATGCTGTTTTGCAACGCTTGCATGAACTCGGCCCGCTTCAAGCCGGCCGGGATGGGCGGCAGGAACTCATAGACCACCGTGCCTGGATAGCGCCGAAAGCCGTGGGCCGGCCAATGCACGCCGGCGTTGGTTGCGACCGGATGACAGGGTGCGTCCAGGTCGCGGTACAGGGCCGCGATGCCGGGCTTGTAGTCGGGCTCGGCCTCCACCTCGGCGCGCGTGCCCTCGGGAAAGATCAGGATTTGCCGCCCTTCCGCGAAACGGGCGCGGGCCTGGCGCACCATGTCCTTGAGAGCTTTGGAGTGGGCCGAGCGGTCCACCGCGATCATGCGCGTCTTCCAGGCGAACCAGCCGAAGAAGGGCAGGGGCATCAGTTCCTTCTTCATGATGAAACAGTTGTCGTCCAGAAAGGCGAAGGGGGCGATGACGTCGAGCATGCCCTGGTGCTTGGAGGCGACAAGGGCGGCGCCGGTCGGCCTGTGCTCCAGCCCGTGCACCTCGACGCGCACCCCGGCGATCCAGCGCAGGCCGAACAGCACGAACCGCGACCAGGACCGGATCACCCACATGGCGTAGCGGTGCGGCAGCAGCAGCGCCGGCGACATGCCGACGGCGAACACCGCCATGGACAGGTACAGCCAGGCGACGAACAGCAGGGATCGCAGGGTGGTCACTTAGGCGGCGGCCTTTTCAGCGGCGGGGGCGTCGTCTCCGCCGGTCAGGTCGCGCCAGAACTCGCGCACCACGGCGGCCAGGTATTTGCAGTACTCCAGCGTCATGCGTCGGGCCGTGGGTTCCGTGCGCCACCAGTCCTCGGTGTCCAGCGAAGGGGTGGAGACGGCGAAGGGCGTCAGCTCCACATTCGACAGGGCGCCCTCGATCTCGGCCAGCGAGCGCGGCATGTGATAGTCGGACGTCACCACGATCAGGCTGTCATAGCCGCGCGAGCGCGCCCAGGCGGCGATCTCCTGGGCGTTGCTTTCGGTGTCGGTGGCCTCGAAGCCCAGATCGACGCAGCAGTTGAACAGGCGTGACGAGCCGGGCACCAGTTCGCGCAGCTCGCGCCGGCGCACCTCGCGGTTGACGCCCGAGATCAGCACCCGGTCGCCCTTGTCGTATTCCAGCAGGCGGATGGCGGCGTTGACCCGCTCGGCCGAGGGACCGGTCAGGGCGACGATGCCGTCTGCGCGCGCCGGATCGGACGCCGGCGTCAGGTCGCGGACGTGCTGGGCGAAGGCGAACAGGCCGGCCAGCCAGATCAGGGCGGCGACGACTATAATCGTCAGAAATCTCATACGCCCTCCCTGCCATCCGCCAGCGTCCGCATTGCGGCGATCCGCGCCGCTGCAAGCGCCACCGTAGCGGCCAGCAGCGGGCATGGCGAGAGCAGCAAGAGGTCGCTCCAGGCCAGCGGCAGGGCGGCGCTGATCCCATCCGATCCGCCGATGAACCGCAGCAGGACCACAGGCACGGCGGCGACAAGCGCGCCGATCGCCCCGGCCGTGGCGGCGAGCACGGCGAACCGCTTCTGGAACAGGCTGGCGATCAGTCCGTCGCCCGCGCCGTTCAGGCTCAGCGTCTCGATCACCGCGCGGTTGGCGGCGAGCCCCGCGCGCGTGGCGTAGGCGATGGCCGCCGCCGCCGCAAAGGCCGTGGCCAGAAACGCCAATCCCGCCAAGGCGCCGATCGCGCGGGCCGAGCGCTCGACCTCGCCGCGCCACAGGCTATGGTCGTCGACCGATGCATCCAGCCCCGCCTGCGCCAGAGCCCGGCTGAGGGTCACTGCCGATGCGGGCGCATCCGGCGACAGCCGCACGGTGACCAGGAACGGCAGCGGCAGGTCCGGCAGCACCGCCTCGCCAAGCCACGGCCGCAGCAGGGCCTCGGCCGCGCGGCGATCCAGGGCCTGCGCCTCCTCCACGCCTGCGACGCCCCCCAGGGTCTCG
>ERZ501011.171-NODE-171-length-20525-cov-12.610699_pt1 | contig 20525 bp, 19 predicted proteins | sample MGYA00248833_ERZ501011 | MGnify/ENA primary metagenome ERZ501011 (study PRJEB25958, sample SAMN03398530) | human skin metagenome | study: EMG produced TPA metagenomics assembly of the Human Skin Microbiome Metagenome (human skin metagenome) data set. | reverse complement strand
GCGCATCCGAGGCGGGGTACGCGCCGGGCTCGGCGGCCGGCGCAGTCGTCGGCCCGCTCGCTGCGCTCCCGGCGCCGGTGGTGTTCGGCCCGCCCGCTGCGCTCCCGGCACCGGTCGCGCGGGCCAGCAGCTCGGCTTCGGCCTGCTGATCCACCAGCGCATCGGACGGCAGCGGGCCGGTGACGTCAGGGCTCATGGCGCCCCGCACCGGGTATGTCGATGCCGCCGGCCCGGTAGGCCTCGACCGTCCGGCGGGCCGTGGTGTCCCAGCTGAGGGCTGACGCCACCGAGGTGCCGGCGGCGACGAGTTCGGTGCGCGCCGAGTCGTCGCGCACGAGGGGTTCGAGGGCACGGACCCAGTCGTCCTCGTCGTGGCCGTGCACCAGTGTCGCGCCGTCACCCACGACCTGGGGAAGCGCGCCCACCGCGCTCGCGACGACGGCACCGCCACAGGCCATCGCCTCGACGGGCGGAAGGCCGTAACCCTCGTAGAACGAGGCGTAGGCGGTCACGGTCGCCGCGGCGTAGAGCGCCGGCAGGTCCCCGACATCGACGTAACCGAGCCCGACCGCCGACGACGGGGCGCCCGGGCCCGTCGAACCCGCGCCGCCGAGCACGCACGGAATGTCGAGGCGCCGGGCGACCGCCGCGACGAGTTCGACGTTCTTGCGGGGTTCGACGGTGCCGATCTGCATCACGAAGCGTTCCGGCAGATCGTATTTCGCCCGAACCCGTTCGACATCGGCCGGCGCGGGTGGGCGGGCCCAGTCGGCGGGCGCGAGTTCGGTGACGTGGGCATCCCGTCCGCAGGTCTCGCGGATTCGTTCGGCGGTGAACTCGGAGACGGCGATCAGCACGTCGGCCCGACGGAGGGTCGTGCGGACGAGTACGGATTCGCCCGCGGCGCGAAACCGGCTCGACGCGGACGGCATGTCGAGCACCGACAGGTCGTGCACGGTCGCGACCGTGGTGGCGGGGCCGGCGACCGGTAGGTCGACGTCGAGACCGTGGAACACGCCGCCCGAGCGGGTGGGGAGTACGCCGAACACCGCCCGTCGGACACCGTCGGCGACGGGACGCTCCACCGGGGTGATCGCCGGGGGCAGTTCGCCGACCGCGTCGGTCTGCACGACTGCGGACAGGGCGGTGCCGTCGACGTGGCCGGGCAGTGCCCTCAGGAGTTCGCGGATGTAGGTCTGGACGCCGCTGCCTCCGGGACGAAGTGCAAGCGCACCGTACGTGATTCGTGTTGTGCCGTCGCGCATCCAGCAGCTCCCAACAGTAACCAGAAGTAGAAGTCGAGCGGGAAGATCTCGAAGTAGGTGGCGACCAGGCAGGCCACCATCGCCGCGACCATCGACGCACTGACACCCAGGACGAGGGCTCCATCCGGGTCGGGCATCCGGCGCGAGTACTGCACGCACCAGATGATCGCGGTCACGATCAGGGCCAGGAACAACCACAACCCGATCGGCCCGAGTTCGATGAGCAGCTTCACGTAGTAGTTGTCCGGCTGGTAGTTCTTCGACAACTGCTGCACGGTACCGCCGGCGCCGGCGGTGATCGTCCGCGTCGTGTCGCCCTGGGCCGCCGACATCGCGTCGGCCGCCGATCCGCTCGACGCCAGGCCGGTCCCGAGCGGGTGCACCCAGATGCTCGCGAAGATCTCACCCCACCCGGAGCCGCGCTGACTCAGGCTGCTCGACGAGAAGAACACCTTGGTGATGTTCGACGGCAGGAACGGCAGCGAGATGACGGCGACGACCCCGACTGCGAGCAGCGGGGCGATGAGGCGGCGGAAGCGAAGGGCCGCAAGCCAGATCACACCGACGATGAGGCCGAGGATCGCCGCCCGCACCACCGACGTGGCCATCGTGATCGCCATGACCGGCCAGCAGACGAGGAACAACCGGTTGCGCCGGCGGGCGGTGTCCGACAGCGCCACTGCTCCGCCGACGAGCAGGGCCAGCATGACGAAGAGTCCGAAACCGAAGGGCTGATTGAACGTGCTGAACGTCCGGAACAGCGGACCGCTCGTCCGCACCTGCTCGCCGAAGGTGTAGCCGAGTTCGACCAGCCGCGCCGGACCCAGGAGCTGCTGGCCGATGCCCACGAGGGTGGTGAGCACCCCGAGCGCCATGATGATCGAGACCAGTCGGTCGCGGTCGAGCGCGTCGAACGGCGTCAGCCATAGCGCGAGGACCACGAAGAGGTAGAAGAAGGTGACCTTGACGCCGTACAGCCCGATGGGGCCGTAGACGTAGAGCGCCGACACGACCCCGAACGCGACCAGCACGGCCGCGGCCGGCCACCACGGCAGCTGCAACGGCGGGTCCGTCCGGTCGGCGGGCCGGACCCGGCGATTGGCCGCGCAGATCAGCGTCAGCGCGAGGACGCCCTCCTTCCACGCCGAGGCGACGCCGGGCAACGGGGCGATGTCGAGGAGACCGTCGAGGGGGGTGAGCGCGGCCAAGACCAGGAGACCGCGTTGCGGACGCCGGTAGATGACGGCGACGAAGGCGACCGCGAGGACGAGGGCGACGAGTGCAGCGACCACGACCGGGAGGTGCGCCACGCCGACCTGCCTTTCCACGTGCCCCCGTGGTCTGTTCGAGCCCCCAGACCAACCATGGTGGCATCTCCGGGCTCCGTTTGTCCGGGGCAACACGGACACATGTCGCCCCGGACACGCCGGGAGGCCGCCGGCCGCAGGTCAGTGACCCGAGATGCGACGTGCCCGTCGCGGGCGGGTTCGGTCGGGCCCGGATTCGGTTGTGAGAAGGCGTGGTTGCGGGCGCGGGGGATCCAGGAGTTGCGGCATCCCCTTCACCGGCTGGTGCATCGGGAGCAGGGTGTAGCCGTCTTCCCACGGGAGGTGGCCGTGGTCGTCGGGCCAGACCACCTGCAGTTTCGGGTGGTCGGGGAACAACAGGTTCGCCAGGAGCAGCTCGTCGTGGTCGAGTTGCTCGATGAGTCGGACGGTCACGGCGACCGTCTGCAACGGGATGTCGGACTGCGCGGCGACGAGATCACGCCAGTCCTCCTGGTGGAGCAGGGCGCCCAGTTCGTTCAGCACGTGTGTCGCGGTCAGGGGATCGACGCCGTAGATCGAGAGCTCCGGGATCGAGTGCAGCGAGAGTCCGGAGGTGTAGGAGAACCCGCACTCGGTTCGAGCACCCGCAGGCGGTGCGTCGAACTCGGCGTCCGCCTCGCCGACCGAGGTCACCTGCCAGCCGCAGCGCCGGATGGTCTCGATGGTGGAACGGATGAGCGGATTGGGATGCCACCGGGGCAGACCTCGGATCGCGGCAGCGTGGTCTGACATGGATCGCTCCTTTGTTCGACGGGTGCGAACATCAGAACACGAGGCCCCGACAATTCTCCCGACGCCGCAGCCGAGGAGGTGGGCGTCAGGTGTTCGCCGTGCGTCGGATGCCGAACACGGTGAACAGGGCCGCGCACGTGGCGAAGACGACCAGCAGCACGAGCCCGATCGTGTAGCTGTGGGTGGTCGCGTCGTAGGTGGCCCCCATGACCATGGGCGGGAAGAAGCCGCCGAGCCCGCCGAGGGCACCCACGATCCCGGTGACCGAACCGACCCGCTCGGCGGGCGCGGCCTGCGCGACCCAGCTGAAGACCGACCCCGAACCGAGTCCCATGCAGACCGCCATCAGGACGAAGTCGAGACCGGCGGGTATCTCGAGGGGCGGCTTGGTGATCATCCACACGGCGAGCACGGCGGCACCGCCACAGGAGATCACGGTGATGATGCGCGGTCCGAAGCGATCGGACAGGACACCGCCGACGGGCCGGGCGATGACGGCCGCGATCGCGAAACCGGCGGTGCGCGTGCCGGCCGCCTGGAGGTCGAAGTCGTAGACGTCTTTGAGGTAGGTCGGCAGGTAGGTGCTGAAGGCGACGAAGCCGCCGAACGCCGCAGCGTAGAGAAAACCGAGCTGCCAGGTGATCGGCAGTTTGGCCGCACCGATCAGTTTGGGGACCACCGAGTCGTGGGACGCGGCCCACCTGGGTGAGTCGCGCATGAACAACCAACAGACCACGGCGACCACCGCGAGCGCGACGGCGATGATGATGTGCGTCGCGATGTATCCGAACCACGACACGAACCGGGGGGTGAAGAAGGCCGACAACGCCGTTCCGCCCATCCCGGCTCCGAAGACGCCGGTCGCGAACCCGCGCCGGGACTTGTCGTACCAGGCGTTCACGAAGGGGATGCCCACGGCGAACGTCGTCCCGCCGACGCCGAGGAAGAAGCCGGCGACGAGCAGCAACGCGTAGCTGTCGAAATGTCCGGCGGCGGCGACCAGCAGGACGAACGGAATGGTGGCGACCAGCAGAACGGTGAACATGAGGCGGCCGCCGAAGCGGTCGGTCAGTGCGCCGGTCAGGATTCGCCCGAGCGAGCCGACCAGGATCGGGATGGCGACGAGGATCGACTTCTGGGTGGCGCTCAGGTCGAGTTGGTCGGTGTAGACGACCCCGAGCGGACCGATGAGGTTCCAGGCCCAGAAGCTGATCGTGAACGCGAGTGTCGCGAGAGCGAGGTTCGTGGTCTGCGCACGCGAGCTGATGGCGGGCGTCGTGGTGTCGGTGCTCATCGATCACGATCCTTCACTCCGACGGGCGCCCACCCCGGCCGATGGGGCTGGTTACCCGGCGCGACACGTCGGTCGCGGCTTCGGTACACGATGTAGGGACGGAAGAGGTAGTGCACCGGCGCGGTGAAGATGTGCACCAGCCGGGTGAAGGGGACCATCGCGAAGAGGAGCATCCCGATCAGGATGTGCACGTGGAAACGCAAGGGCGCCGCCGCCATCGCCGTGACGTCCGGTTGCAACACGAACAGTGAACGGAACCAGGGCGAGACGGTCTCGCGGTAGTTCACGCCGGGCGCGTGCGGGTCGAGCGTGCCGATCAGCGTGATGTAGGTGCCTGCCACCAGCGCCGTGACCAGCACCAGGTACATCGCCTTGTCGTTACGCGTGGTGGCCATGAACACCGGGCCGACGGTCCGCCTGCGGTACACCAGCATCGCGACCCCGACGAGGGTGGCGACGGCCGCCAGGATCCCGAAACCCCCGGCACCCCAGTGGTACAGCGTCTCCGAGACGCCGATGGCCTCCGTCCACGACTCCGGGATCAGCAATCCGATCGCGTGGCCGATGATCACCACGAGCACGCCGTAGTGGAAGAGCGGCGACGCTATCCGCAGGAGGCGGGACTCGTAGAGCTCGGATGACCGCGTCGTCCACCCGAACTTGTCGTAGCGATAGCGCCAGATGGTTCCACCGATGAGCAGTCCGAGCGTCGCGTAGGGCACCACGCCCCACAGGAAGATGTCCACGGGTCACCTCACGCTCGGGTCGGGTTGATCGGAAGCAGGCGGGGATCGAAGGGTTCCAGTCCCACAGTCTCCGTCGGTGCGGGTGCACACATCGCCATGGCCGTGGCCCGGTCGGGTGGGGAGGGACTGGGCAGGGTGGCGCACACCGCCGCCACCGCCCCGGCGTACGGCGACTCCGCGTCGAGCAGGGCGAACCGGATCAATTCCAGTGCTGCACGGTGCTTCTCGAGCAGCTCGACGCCGCGGCCCGGATCGGCCCGCGCGCTGAACTCGAGAACGATCGGCAGATGGTCGGGCAATTCACCGCGCAGGTCCACGAGAAATCCACTGTCGCGGTAGGCCTGCTTGAACTCGCCCAGCGACGCGCCCCGACGCCGGGTGTCGCCGTCGGACCAGTACGACAGGTAGAGCGTGTGCCGTTTCGAGAGATCGAAGAGCTCGATGTACTCGCGGCGCAGCGCTGCCGGATCGCCGTCGGCGAGGTGGTCGGTGATCTGCCGCAGCAGATGTGGGGTCTGTGCGTCATCCATCTCGGCGAGGGCGGCCCGCATCAGATCGACGCGGCCGAGGACCTCGTCGTCGGGATAGCTCAGGCACCAGGACGCGATCAACCGTATGACGGTGCCCTCGTCGGTCGCCCGCGAGCGACGTGCGAACAACCGTGGTCCCCTCATCGTGCTTCCTCGTCGGGAGTCGATCCGGGTACGCGTTCGGGGAACAGGCCCGGCGGGGCCCCGTTGCCGTCCCAGTTGAGCAGGTTGGTCCGGCCCGCCATCGTGTGCTCGCCGGCCGCCGTGTCAGTGGTCTGACGCTGACGCAGCGCATGGAACGTCTCCACCGACACCGGCGCGGGACGACCGCTGGCCTCGCCGAACGGCGACGAGTCGAACATGCCGGGTCCGTCGTCGTAGTCGAGCGAACATCCCATCTCGTCCAGTTTCTCGGCCTGTTCGAGATGAGCCGTGGGGATCACGTATCGCTCTTCATATTTCGCGATCGCCATCAGGCGGTACATCTCGTACACCGCCTCCTCGGTCATCCCCACCGCGGCCGGTATTCCGGCGTCGGGTTCACGGCCCAGGGTCACGTCGCGCATGTACGAGCGCATGGCGGCCAAGCGGCGCAACACCGTGTCGATGACGACCGTGTCACCGGCGGTGAACAATTCGGCCAGGTACTCCACCGGAATCCGAAGGGCCTCGATCGCGCCGAACAGCGTTCCCGCGCCCTCGGCGTCGTGACCCTGCTCGGCGAGCAGGTCGACGATCGGCGACAGCGGTGGGACGTACCAGACCATCGGCATCGTGCGGTATTCCGGGTGCAGCGGGAGCGCGACACGGTACTTCTTCGCCAGCGCGTAGACCGGCGATCGGCGCGCGGCCTCGAGCCAGTCGTCCGGGATGCCGTCGCGTCGAGCGGCGGCGATCACCGCCGGATCCTCGGGGTCGAGCATCAGATCGAGTTGCGCCTCATACAGATCGCGATCATCGGGGACCGAGGCGGCCGCAGTCACGGCGTCGGCGTCGTAGAGGAAGATGCCCAGGTAGCGAAGCCGGCCGACGCACGTCTCGGAACACACCGTCGGTTGCCCGACCTCGATGCGCGGGTAACACAGCGTGCACTTCTCGGCCTTGCCGGACTTGTGGTTGAAGTAGATCTTCTTGTACGGGCAGCCCGTGATGCACTGCCGCCAGCCGCGGCAGCGGTCCTGGTCGACGAGCACGATGCCGTCCTCGCTGCGTTTGTAGATCGCACCGGAGGGGCACGATGCCATGCATGACGGATTGAGGCAGTGTTCGCAGATCCGCGGCAGATAGAACATGAAGGTCTGCTCGAAGCCGAACTTCACCGCGTCCTCGGACTCGCGCCGGAGCTTTTCGACGATGGGGTCGCGCTCGGCGAGTTCCGGTGCACCGCCGAGGTTGTCGTCCCAGTTCGCCGACCAGGTGACCTTGGTGTCCTTGCCGGTGAGCAGGGACTTGGGACGGGCGACCGGGAAATCGTCGCCGAGCGGGGCGTCGATGAGGGTCTGGTAGTCGTAGGTCCAGGGTTCGTAATAGTCCTCGATGGTCGGCTGGACCGGACTCGCGAACAGGGTCAACAGCTTCCGCACGCGGCCGCCGGCGCGCAGGCGCAGCCTGCCGTTGCGGTTGAGGACCCAGCCGCCCTGCCAGGTCTCCTGGTCGTCGTACCGTCGCGGATACCCCTGTCCGGGACGGGTTTCGACGTTGTTGAACCACACGTACTCGGTGCCGGACCGATTGGTCCACGCCTGCTTGCAGGTCACCGAGCAGGTGTGGCACCCGATGCACTTGTCGAGGTTCATCACCATCCCGACCTGGGCCATGACCCGCATCAGTACGTCACCTTCTGGCTGCGTTTGCGGATGGTCGAGACCATGTCGCGTTGATTGCCGGTCGGTCCGAGATAGTTGAAGGCGTAGGACAACTGGGCGTAACCGCCGATGAGGTGGGTCGGTTTCACCAGCAGCCGCGTCGGCGAGTTGTGGATGCCGCCCCGGCGGCCCGTCGCCTCCGACTTCGGGACGTCGATCGTGCGTTCCTGGGCGTGGTGGACGTAGCAGACCCCGGCCGGCATGCGATGGCTGACGATTGCACGGCACACGAAAACGCCGTTGGCGTTGGTGCATTCGATCCAGTCGTTGTCGGCGACGTCGATCGAGGCGGCGTCCTGGGGACTCAGCCAGGCGATCGGCCCGCCGCGGGAGAGCGACAACATGAACAGGTTGTCCTGGTACTCGGAGTGGATCGACCACTTCGAGTGTGGCGTCAGGTACCGCACCGTGATCTCCCGGGCGCCGTCGGGTCCGAGCTTGGGTTCGCCGAACAGGCGGTGCATGTCCAGCGGCGGCCGGTAGATCGGGAGCGACTCGCCCATGTCGATCATCCAGTCGTGGTCCAGATAGAAGTGCATCCGTCCGGTGAGCGTGTGAAACGGCTTGAGCCGCTCGATGTTCACCGTGAACGGTGCGTACCGGCGGCCGCCGGTCTCCGACCCGGACCACTCCGGCGACGTGATCACCGGCACGGGTGCCTTCTGGGTGTCGGCGAAGCGGATGCGCTTCTCCTCCGAACCGCGCGCGAGGTCGTCGAGGCGGAAGCCGACGCGTTGCTGCAGCTGTTCGAAGCCGGCCACCGCGAGTTCGCCGTTCGTGGTGCCCGACAACGTCAGGATCGCCTCGGCGAGTTTCTCGTCGGTGTCGATGGCCGGTCGTCCGTCGCCGGCGCCGCCGAGCATCACGCCGTTGGATTCGGCGAGTGTGCGTGTTTGTTCCTCGAGCGGGTAGGTCACGTTCTTGACGGTGAAGCCGAGGGTGTCCGCGAGCGGTCCGATGGACGCCAGCTTGTCCGCGATCGCGGTGTAATCCCGTTCCACCACCGTGAAGTTCGGCATGTTCCGGCCTGGCTGTCCGACAACGCCGTCGTGTCGCCAGTCCAGAATCCGGCCGTGCGGTTGTGCAACCTCGCCGGGGGTGTCGTGCTGCAGAGGGACGCTGACGAGATCGCGCCGTGTACCGAGGTGGGTGCGTGCCAGGTCCGACAGCTTGCGTGCGAGCCGGTGGAACAGGTCGAAGTCGGACTTCGCCTCCCACGGCGGGTCGATCGCCGGTGTGAACGCGTGGACGAACGGGTGCATGTCCGTCGAGGACAGGTCGTGCTTCTCGTACCAGGTCGCAGCAGGCAGGACGATGTCCGACAGCAGCGTGGTCGATGTCATCCGGAAATCCGCCGACAGCAGCAGGTCGAGCTTCCCCTCCGGAATGTCGTCGTGCCAACGGATCTCGGCAGGCCTCGGGGTCTCGGGTTTCTCGGCGCCGAGCACGTTGTGGTGGGTGCCGAGCAGGGTCCGGAGGAAGTACTCGTTGCCCTTCGCCGAGGAACCGAGCAGGTTGGACCGCCACAGCACGAGGGTCCGGGGCCAGTTCTCGGGTGCGTCGACGTCGGTGATGGCGGATGTCAGTTGGCCGTTCTGCAGACGCTCTGCGACGTAGGACGCCGGATCGGCGGCGTCACCGCGATCCACGGCGGCGGTCGCCTCGTCGGCGACGTCGAGAGGGTTGGTGGAGAACTGGGGATAGAAGGGCATCCAGCCGAGCCGCGCCGACTGGGCGATGGCGTCGGCGGTGTGCTCGTGGTCCATCGTGCCGCGCGACAGCGGGGATGCGAGTGAGGATGTCGAGTACCCGTCGTTGCGCCATTGCCCGGTGTGCATGTACCAGTACGAGGTCCCGGTCATGGTCCGCGGCGGGCGCGTCCAGTCCAGCGCGTTCGCCAGCGAGATCCAGCCCGTGATCGGACGACACTTCTCCTGCCCGACGTAGTGCGCCCAACCGCCGCCGTTGCGGCCCATGCATCCGGTGAGGATGAGCAGGGACAGGATCGCCCGATAGGTCGCGTCGCCGTGGAACCACTGGCAGATCCCGGCGCCCATGATGATCATCGAGCGGCCGCCGGATTCCTCGGCGTTGGCGGCGAATTCGCGCGCGACGCGAATCGCCGCCGCGGCCGGCACGCCGGTGATCTCGGCCTGCCACGCCGGTGTGTACGGCGCCGATGCGTCGTCGTAGCCGGTGGGCCACTCGCCGGGGAGCCCGTCCCGGGTGACGCCGTACTGCGCGAGCATCAGATCGAAGACGGTCGTGACGAGCCGTCCCCCGATCCGCCGCGCGGGGACACCTCGGCGGACCACGGCGCCGCTGCCGTCGGGGGCGTCGAAGACCGGGAACGCGACTTCGACGAATTCGGCCGCATCGCTCATGAGTGTCAGCGCGGGTTGCGCGCCACCGAGATCGAGATTCCATCGCCCCGCACCGGAGTCGGCGTACCGGAACCCCATCGAGCCGTTGGGCACCACCGGCTCATCGCGTGCCTCGTCCCAGCACACCGTCTTCCAGACGTCCTCGGAGGCAACATGTTCCGCGCCGGGCAACTCGTCGGCGGTCACGAACTTCCCAGGGACGAATTTTCCGGGGACGTCGGTGCCGGTCGAGTCACCGTCCGGCCCGCCCGGTTTTTCGTCCAAGTGGATCAGGAACGGCAGGTCGGTGTAGCGGCGCACGTAGTCGTCGAAGAACCCGGTCGAGCGCCGGACGAAGAACTCGGTGAGGATGACGTGTCCCATCGCCATCGCGAGCGCCCCGTCGGTGCCGGCCTGCGCGGGCAGCCATTCGTCGGCGAACTTGGTGTTGTCGGCGTAGTCGGGGCTGACCGAGACCACCTTGGTGCCGCGGTAGCGCACCTCGGCCATCCAGTGCGCGTCCGGGGTCCGCGTCACCGGGACGTTGGAACCCCACATCATCAGGTACGTCGCGTCCCACCAGTCCCCGGACTCCGGGACGTCGGTCTGGTCGCCGAACACCTGGGGACTGGCCACCGGCAGATCGGCGTACCAGTCGTAGAACGAGGTCATCACCCCGCCGATCAGCTGGATGAACCGGGTGCCGACGCAGTGGCTGACCATCGACATGGCCGGGATCGGGGAGAAACCCGCGCACCGGTCCGGACCGTGGGCCTTGATCGTGTGGACGTGCGCTGCCGCGGCCATCTCGACGGCCTCGTCCCAGGAGACGCGAACGAGCCCGCCCTTGCCCCGTGCGCGCTGGTAGGAGCGTCGGCGCAGCGGGTCTCCGACGACGTCGGCCCACGCCAGCACGGGATCGCCGAGCCGGCGCTTCGCCTCGCGGAACATCTCCACCAGCACACCCCGGGCGTACGGGTGTCGGACCCGGGTGGGGGAGTAGGTGTACCAGGAGAAGGCCGCGCCCCGCGGGCACCCGCGGGGTTCGTACTCGGGCCGGTCCGGGCCCACCGAGGGGTAGTCGGTCTCCTGGGTCTCCCAGGTGATGATCCCGTCTTTGACGTAGACCTTCCACGAGCAGGAGCCCGTGCAGTTCACGCCGTGTGTCGAGCGCACGATCTTGTCGTGGCTCCATCGATCCCGGTAGAAGACGTCACCCGCCCGACCGCCGTCCCGGAAGACGACACGACGATCGTCGGTCTCGTCCCATCGGGTGAAGAACCTGCCGATGTCCAACAGTGCGGTGGCTGCAGAACCCTGTACATCTTCTGACCGGGCCATGAGCGACACCATACGGAGGGTCGGCAATTGTTTCTTCCCGAATCGCAAAGTCGATCAGATATGCCGAAAACGTTTGTGGGAAATACACCCGTCGGTCATTCGGGAAACAATCTGGTCGCTTAGGTCAACGCGTGGCAACCGTCAACAGGATCGCCGAGTCCTCTTGTGCGGTCAGGCCGTGACGCGTCGACGGAATGGTCACCAGGTCGCCGGTGGCGCCCTCCCACCGGCCGGCCGGATCGCCGTCCGCCGAGGTCAGGACGACACGCCCGCGCAGGACCTGCAGCGTGGCCTCGGTGGGACTGTCGTGATCCGACAGTGCCGCGCCCGCGACCAGTGCGATCACCGTTTGTCGAAGATGTCGAGAAGAGTTGCCGTGCAACGTATGAGAGGCCCGTCGGCTCGACGCTTCGCGGGCCGAGGACAGGAGCTCGTCGACGAGCTCGGGAAGATGAGTCGAATCCACGTGTTCCACCATGACATCGCGGCGCGGCGACGAGGTGATGTTCGGCGGATCGAGGCCAGTTCGTTGTTCCGCTGTCGACCGACGCGGTGATCCTGCCGCCTGGAATAGGCCACACAATCGTTGCGAAAACACCCGGTGATGACGGGCTCGCACCCATGAGAGTCCGGCGATGAGACGATTTCGGAAAATGGTTCCGCGAAATGATTCGAGAATCGAACTGTCGATTCCGTACAGAACCGATCGGCGCCCGTCGGATGGCTTCTGGTCCGCGCGCCGGAACTGTGGTCAGCCGAGCCGCATCCGGAGCAGACGATCGTCCCCGTCGGCCGGCCGGCCGCGTCCGTCGGTGTTGCTCGTGCCGAACCACAGTGAGCCGTCGGGCGCGGCGGCCACGACGCGCAGCCGGCCGAACTCGTCGGCGTACCTGCTCACCGGCTCGCCGGCGGCCGACTCCGTGAGCGGTATCTCCCACAGCCGCCGGCCGCGGAGCGCGGCCATGTAGGCGCGGTCGCCGATGATCGCCAGCCCGGCCGGGGACGCCTCCTGCGTGGTCCAGGTGGCGGCCGGCGCGACGAACCGCGGATCATCGGAATCGCCTTCGACCTCCGGCCACCCGTAGTTGCCACCCGGTCGGATCAGATTGAGCTCGTCACGACGGTTCTGTCCGAACTCACTGGCCCACAGCCGGCCTGCGCCGTCGAAGGCCAGGCCCTCGACGTTGCGGTGCCCGTACGAGTGGACCTCGTTGCCGAACGGGTTGCCCGGCCACGGGCGGCCATCCCGGTCCACCCGCAGGATCTTGCCGTTCAACGCGGTGACGTCCTGGGCGACCTCGGGTACGGCGGCATCGCCGACCGCGACGAACAGGCTTCCGTCCGAACCGAAGGCGAGGGCGCCGCCGTGATGGTTGTAGGCCGCGTCGAGTCCGGTGATCAGCGGTCGGGGACGGGTGAGCCGGTCGCCGTCGAAGTCCAGGCGCACCAGCCGGTTGTCGGTGGCGGTCGTGTAGTAGACGAACACCGCGCTCTCGTCGCCCGGCGCCACCGCGATGCCCTGCAACCCGCCTTCGCCGCGCGGAGCGGCGTCAGCGAACTCGCCGACGGTCCGGACCTCGCCCCCTGGGGACACCCGCACGACCGTGGCGTCGTCACGCTGGGTGACGAGGGCATCGCCGTCACCGAGGAAGGCCAGCGCCCACGGCACGTTCAGCCCGGATGCGACGGTCTCGACCGACGCGGCGTCCGCGGACGTGCCCGTCGGACCCGAGCCGGATCGATCCCGCGTCGGCGGATCGTCGGTGGCGCACCCGGTCACCAGCGACGTACCGGTGATGCCGAGCAGCCCGGCCCCGAGCAGGCCCGTTTTGAGGAGTTTGCGTCGATCCATACCCTCGATGGTGCCTGATGGTCGCCACTGCCGACCGGTGCCGATTTGGGTCTACGCTGCGGATTCCCTACACTAGACCGGTTGCCTGTGCACCTCAGGTGTCCGGGACACAACTGAATAGTCTCCGGTGCCGGCGAAAAGCCAAGGGCATCGGCGGCGAGAACCTTCTCCAAACAACTATCCACTTCGTGGAAGGCCCACCGCAGGTCACCGGGATTTTTCCGGCCACCGGCGCTGTATGGGAACCGCTACGAGAAAGGTTGACGGTCACCCATGACCATGACTGACCCGATCGCAGACTTCTTGACGCGTCTGCGTAACGCCAACTCGGCGTACCACGACGAGGTGACACTGCCCTCGTCGAAGATCAAGGTGAACATCGCCGAGATCCTCAAGCGCGAGGGCTACATCACCGACTACCGCACCGAAGACGCGGAGGTCGGGAAGAACCTCGTCGTCTCCCTGAAGTACGGCCCGAGTCGCGAGCGCTCCATCGCCGGTCTGCGCCGCGTCTCCAAGCCCGGCCTCCGGGTCTATGCAAAGTCCACCAACCTGCCCAAGGTTCTGGGCGGCCTCGGCGTGGCCATCATCTCCACGTCGTCGGGCCTGCTCACCGATCGCCAGGCAGCCAACCAGGGCGTGGGCGGCGAAGTCCTCGCCTACGTCTGGTAGGGGAGGTAACAACACATGTCGCGTATCGGAAAGAACCCCATCGAGATCCCCGCGGGCGTGGACGTCACCATCGACGGCCAGAACGTCACCGTGAAGGGCCCCAAGGGTGAGCTCTCGCTCACCGTCTCCGAGCCCATCTCGGTCGCCAAGGAGGACAACTCCATCGTCGTGACCCGCCCCAACGACGAGCGTCGCAGCCGCGCGCTGCACGGCCTGAGCCGTTCGCTCGTGAACAACCTCGTCGTGGGCGTCACGCAGGGCTACACCAAGAAGATGGAGATCTTCGGTGTCGGTTACCGCGTGCAGGCCAAGGGCAGCGACCTCGAGTTCGCGCTCGGTTACAGCCATCCCGTGCCGATCGAGGCCCCGGCGGGCATCACGTTCGCCGTGGAGTCCCCGACGAAGTTCTCGGTCTCGGGTATCGACAAGCAGCAAGTCGGCGAGATCTCGGCGGTCATCCGCCGCCTGCGTCGTCCGGACCCCTACAAGGGCAAGGGCATTCGCTACGAGGGTGAGCAGATCCGTCGCAAGGTCGGAAAGACGGGTAAGTAAGCCATGAGTGATTCAGCTACCAAGACAGTGCGCAAGCCGATCGGCAAGGACGTCTCGACGCGTCGTCGCAAGGCGACCGGCAACCGTCACTTCCGCCTCCGCAAGAAGGTCAGCGGAACCCCGGCCCGTCCGCGTCTCGCGGTCAAGCGCAGCTCGCGCCACATCCACGTCCAGTTGATCGACGACCTGGCCGGCAAGACGCTGGCCGCGGCATCGACGATCGAGGCCGATGTGCGTGCGGCCGGCGGCGACAAGTCCGCGCAGGCCCGCAAGGTCGGCGAGCTCATCGCCGCCCGCGCCAAGGCTGCCGGCGTCGACGCCGTCGTGTTCGACCGTGGTGGCAAGGACTACCACGGCCGGATCGCCGCGCTCGCCGACGCCGCCCGCGAGGGAGGCCTGAGCTTCTGATGACCATCTCGAACAGCTACACCCACATGACCGGAGGGAACCTCTGATGCCCGGACGTCAGCGTGACGGCGGAAACGGACCCGCCGGTAACGACAACAACCAGAACAACCAGGGCGGCGGCAACGACCGTCGCGGCGGTGGCCGCGGCGACCGTCGCGATCGTGGCGGCCGCGACCAGGACCGCAACCAGCTCGAGCGCGTGGTGACCATCAACCGCGTCTCGAAGGTGGTCAAGGGTGGACGTCGTTTCTCGTTCACCGCTCTCGTGGTCGTCGGCGACGGCCAGGGCATGGTCGGCGTCGGCTACGGCAAGGCCAAGGAAGTCCCGGCCGCGATCCAGAAGGGTGTCGAGGAAGCTCGCAAGAACTTCTTCCGCGTGCCCCTGATCGCCGGCACCGTGACCCACCCGGTCCAGGGTGAGGCCGCCGCCGGTGTCGTCATGCTCCGCCCGGCCAGCCCCGGTACCGGTGTGATCGCCGGTGGCGCGGTGCGTGCCGTGCTCGAGTGCGCGGGCGTCCACGACGTCCTCGCCAAGAGCCTCGGCTCGGACAACGCCATCAACGTCGTGCACGCCACCGTCGCGGCACTCAAGATGCTGCAGCGTCCCGAAGAGGTCGCGGCCCGCCGCGGTCTGCCGATCGAGGATGTCGCTCCGGCCGGTATGCTCCGCGCTCGCGCAGGACAGGGGGTCTGATCATGGCTCAGCTGAAGATCACTCAGGTCAAGGGCACCATCGGTACCAAGAGCAACCAGCGTGACAGCCTGCGGACCCTCGGACTCAAGGGCATCCGCCAGACCGTCACCCGCGAGGACACGCCGATCAACCGCGGCCTCATCAACGCGGTTCGTCACCTCGTGACAGTCGAAGAGGTTCAAGCATGACCATCAAACTCCATCACCTTCGCCCCGCTCCGGGGTCGAAGACCGACAAGACCCGCGTGGGTCGCGGTGAGGGGTCCAAGGGTAAGACCGCCGGTCGCGGCACCAAGGGCACCAAGGCACGCAAGAACGTGCCCGCCGGCTTCGAGGGTGGCCAGATGCCGATCCACATGCGGCTGCCGAAGCTCAAGGGCTTCACCAACCGCAACCGGATCGAGTACCAGGTCGTCAACGTCGGCGACATCGCCCGCCTGTTCCCGCAGGGCGGCACCATCGGCGTCGACGAGCTCGTCGCGGCCGGGGCCGTTCGCAAGAACAAGCTGGTGAAGGTTCTCGGCGACGGTGACCTGTCGGTCAAGGTCGACATCACCGCCGACAAGTTCACCGCCTCCGCCAAGGAGAAGATCGCCGCTGCCGGTGGCAGCGTCACCGAACTCTGACGGACACACACCGCGGTCGGGGGGGGGGGCCCCCGGCCCCCCCCCCCCGACCGGGGCGTTTCGGTGTGACTGTTAGAGTCTCAGAGGTTGTCCTGCCGGACACGCCCAAGACTGCCGCATCCCGAAAGATCATCGTCGATTGCCGAGCACACGGGGGTCGGGTCGCACCGACCCGGAACGTAGACCTCGCGTGGTCGTTACTAGGAGGAGTTAGTGCTTTCCCCCCTCTTCGCGGCCATTCGGACGCCGGATCTGAGGAAGAAGATCCTCTTCGTTCTCGGCATCATCATCCTGTATCGGCTGGGAGCGACCGTCCCGTCGCCGGGTGTCGACTACCAGGCCGTGCAGGCGTGTCTCGACGAGGTCTCGTCCGGTGAGTCGAGCTCGGTCTACTCCCTGATCAACCTGTTCTCCGGCGGCGCGCTGCTGCAGCTGTCGGTGTTCGCGATCGGCATCATGCCGTACATCACGGCGGCCATCATCGTGCAGCTGCTGACCGTGGTCATCCCGCGCTTCGAGCAACTCCGCAAGGAGGGCCAGGCCGGCCAGGCCAAGATGACGCAGTACACGCGCTACCTGGCCGTGGCCCTCGCACTCCTGCAGTCGACGGGCATCGTGGCCCTCGCCGATCGTGGCCAGCTCCTTCCGCAGTCCTGTGCGCAGAGCGGCGAAGTCCTCAACGACCAGAGCATCTTCGGTCTCTCGATCATCGTGCTCGTCATGACCGCCGGCGCCTGTGTCGTCATGTGGTTCGGTGAGCTCATCACCGAGCGCGGCATCGGCAACGGCATGTCGCTGCTGATCTTCGCCGGTATCGCCGCGCGTATCCCCGCCGAAGGTCGCACCATTCTCAACAGCCGCGGCGGACTCGTCTTCGCCCTGGTCTGTGTCGCCGCGCTGATCATCGTCGCCGGCGTCGTGTTCATCGAGCAGGGTCAGCGCCGCATCCCGGTGCAGTACGCCAAGCGCATGGTGGGCCGCAAGATGTACGGCGGGTCGTCGACCTACCTGCCGCTGAAGGTCAACCAGGCCGGCGTCATCCCGGTGATCTTCGCCTCGTCGCTGCTGTATCTGCCGCAGCTGATCGTCGAACTCACGCGCAATCCCGATGGGACGCAGTCGACCTGGCAGGAATACGTCACCAGGTACCTGACCGATCCGAGCAACGGCGTCTACATCGCCGTCTACTTCCTGATGATCATCTTCTTCACGTACTTCTACGTGGCGGTGACGTTCAATCCGGAGGAGCGCGCCGACGAGATGAAGAAGTACGGTGGATTCATCCCGGGCATCCGTCCGGGAGCGCCCACGGCCGAATACCTCGGGTATGTGCTCAGTCGCATCACTCTGCCGGGCTCGATCTACCTCGGTATCATCGCGGTACTCCCGAACCTGTTCCTCGAGATCGGTAACAGCGGCAACGTCCAGAACCTGCCGTTCGGTGGTACGGCCGTACTGATCATGGTCGGCGTGGGTCTGGACACGATGAAGCAGATCAACAGTCAGTTGATGCAACGCAAGTACGAAGGATTCCTGAAGTGAGACTTGTCATTCTCGGCCCGCCCGGAGCAGGTAAAGGCACCCAGGCGGAGCTTTTGAGCGAAGCGCTCGGGATCCCCCACATCTCGACCGGTGACCTCTTCCGCGCCAACATCTCCCAGGGCACCGCCGTGGGTGTGGAGGCCAAGAAGTACCTCGACGCCGGCAACCTCGTCCCGTCCGAGATCACGGTGGACATGGTCCGCGCCCGCGTCGGCGAGCCGGATGCGTCGAAGGGTTTCATCCTCGACGGTTTCCCGCGCTCGACCGAGCAGGCCGACGCGCTGAACGACATCCTGGCGAATCTCGACGCCTCGCTCGACGCCGTGCTCTCGTTCGTCGTCGACACCGACGTCGTCGTGGAGCGCATGCTGGCGCGTGGCCGCGCCGACGACACCGAAGAGGTCATCCGCAACCGGATGGACGTCTACACCCGGGAGACCGCGCCGCTGCTCGCGTACTACGGCGACCAGGTCAAGACGATCGACGCGGTCGGTGACATCCAGGGCGTCCACCAGCGCGTCCTGAGCGCGCTCGGCGCCGGCGTCTCCTGACCCCGCTGCGTTCTGACCGCACAGTCTTTGACAACCGAGGAATCGCTGTAGGGCATGGGTTTTCGTAAGCGCAAGCGCGTCGTCCCCTTCCGCAGTGCGGGCGAGCTCGATGCCATGGCCGCGGCGGGCGCGGTTGTCGGGGCCGCGCTCGTCGCGGTGCGCGATGCGGCGAAGCCGGGGGTCAGCACCCTCGATCTCGACGAGGTCGCCGAATCCGTGATCCGGGGGGCCGGGGCGGTGCCCTCGTTCAAGGGCTACCACGGCTTTCCCGGATCCATCTGCAGCTCGGTGAACGACGTGGTCGTCCACGGCATCCCGTCCGCGGACGTCGTTCTCGCCGACGGCGATCTGGTGTCGATCGATTGCGGCGCCATCCTCGACGGCTGGCACGGGGACTCGGCCTGGACCTTCGGGGTCGGGGAACTGTCCACCGCCGACGAGGAACTCTCGGAGGCGACGCGGCTGTCGATGGAGGCGGGGATCGCGGCCATGGTCGACGGCGCTCGCCTCACCGACATCTCCCACGCCATCGAACTCGGTACGCGCGCCGCGGAGAAGAAGTTCGGCCGGCCCTTCGGCATCGTCGACGGTTACGGCGGACACGGCATCGGCCGCGAGATGCACATGGAACCGTTCCTGGCGAACGAGGGTGAACCCGGCAAGGGGCCGACGCTCGTGATCGGCTCCACCCTGGCCATCGAGCCGATGCTGACGCTGGGCACCACGGACACCACCGTCCTCGACGACGACTGGACAGTCGTCACCGACGACGGTTCGCGTTCCGCCCATTGGGAACACACCGTCGCGGTGACCGCCGACGGACCCCGCATCCTCACCCCGCGCCCGGTCTGACTCCACGCCAGTGCGGGATTCGTACCGGGAACCGATACGAATCCCGCACTGTAGGGCTTGAAGTTCTTGGATGCTGTCCTGTTGTTGCGCGGTCAGTTTCGTACCAGGAGTTCGGCGAGACACGCCTCGACCGGCGTATAGGTCTGGCCCGGGCGCAGTGGCGGGAGGGCCGCTGGCCAGTAGTCGACGATCGGCCATACGGGTTGTTGCTGGGGGCGTGTCTGATCGCCGGACGTGTTGCGTCCGTGGATCTCTCGCCGCACTTGTTCGAGGTGGGCCTGCAACCGCTTGGGTATGTCGGGTCGGCGGTTGAGGTGTTCGGGGTTGGGTGGGGCGCCGGGTTCGGCGTTCAATCGCCAGAGGCAGCGGCCTTCGTCGGGGCCGGACCGTTCGATGCGGGTGGTGTACTGGCCGGACTGGTCACCGACCATGCGGTTGTGACGCGGGCACGCGGGTGCGAGGTCGTCGATGTCGGTGAGACCACCCTTGGCCCAATCCTTGTGGGCGTGGTGGAGTTCGACCTGCGTGGCGGGCTGATCGCAGCCGGGTGCCGAGCACACTTCCCCGCCGGGGCGGGCGAAGGAGACGAGTCGCTGGTCACGGGTGGCCAGACGTTTACCGCGCCCGAAGTACAGCGGCACCGCGGTGGCGTCCTTGAAGATCGCCAACCACGGTTGAACATCGGCGGCCAGGTTGATGAGGTCGGGGATGGGCAGCAGGGTTCCGGTGGCGGTGGTGGCGAGTCCGCCTTCGCGGATCAGGTCGCCCAGGTCGGCTTTGATGATCAACTGCACGGGCAAACCGCGATGAGATCTCCCGAGCAACCCGTCTTCGAGCACGGCCTTGAGCAGGGCGTTGAGCGCGTCGTGGTTGATCTGCGCCGGCGTGCGGTCGTCCCGGTCGGCTGCGGCGGCCAGTCGTTCGGGATCGGCGTCCTCGACTGAGCCGGTCGGCGAATCAGAATCGTTCGGATTGTTCATGCCGGGTTTGGCCCACACCGCCAACAGCATCGTGACTCGGGCAGCCAACTCGGGGGTGAGGGTGCCGGTGAGTTTGGCGGTGCCGTCGGCGCGTTGCCGGTTGACCCACAGGTTGCGGCGTCGTTTGCGTTCCGCATCGTCGGTGAGGGTGCCGTCGGGATCGAGGTGGGCAAGCAGCCGCGCGCCGAGCTGGGTGATCTCGGCAGGCGTATGGGCTTCGGCGATCTCGGCCATCTGACGTTCGGCGGCGACCCTGATGTCGTGGTCGATGGTGCCGGGGATGCGGTCGAGGACATCCAATGTGGCCTGGACGTGCGCGGTGCCGACTGTTCC
>ERZ501011.167-NODE-167-length-20762-cov-11.022456_pt1 | contig 20762 bp, 17 predicted proteins | sample MGYA00248833_ERZ501011 | MGnify/ENA primary metagenome ERZ501011 (study PRJEB25958, sample SAMN03398530) | human skin metagenome | study: EMG produced TPA metagenomics assembly of the Human Skin Microbiome Metagenome (human skin metagenome) data set. | reverse complement strand
CGACCGGCGAACCTCGACTCGACTCCTGGACTTCGATCGAAGTCCAGGAGTCGAGTTGAAGTCCACCGGTTGAGCCGACCGTTCACGTCGTGTCGGTAGACCTACCTTCAGGAATCAGCGTTGTCGGCCCCGTATGCAGCCTGCTCCGGCGTGAATCCTTCGAACTCCAACTGCTGGACGAGTCCCTGGCGTGACATGGGTGTCACGGCTTGGTACTCGCCGGCTTTCTTGGCCGCCTGCTCGTTCCAGTTCACGTCTCCGTCAGACTCCAGGTTGTCCACCGCCACTGTTGCATCCGCGTTCGAGAAACCCTCGAACTCTAGTTGCTTGATCAGCCCGGACTTCGAGAACCCGGACAGGGACAGATAGTCTTTCGCCTTCGACACGGCGTTCTTCTGCTCAGAGGACAGGTCCGGCTCAGCGGGTGGATGCGGCTCCGTAGCCTGTACGGGCGTCGAGGCCTGGTCAGTCACAGAGCCTTCTGAGGCAATGGACTCCTGAGGGGCGGAAGAAGCACCCGAATCAGCCGTGGTGTCCGTGTCCTCTGCCCCTCCGCCGGAGGTGGCGGCAACAACGATGATCAGCAGGGCCACGAGAGCCCCCAAGACCCAAGGCCACTTCTTTTTCTTCTTCTTCACAGGTGGATTCGGGTACGGCTGGGGCGGAGCACCGTACTGCGGAGCGCCGTACTGCGGCGCCCCGGGTGGCGGCGGCTGTCCGTACTGCTGTCCTTGATACGGCTGACCGTACGGCGGCTGATGACCCGCGCTGGGGTCGGGATTGTGGTTCTGGGGGTCGGTCATCGTTGTCCTTCTCTACCGTGCGGCACCTGGGAAGCGGTCCCGCATCTGCACGCACTGTCGCACCGGGGTCCGACAAAACCGTTGCCGCACAGTGTCATCCGAACGGACGAACCTTCAGCCGCGTCACCATGCACCGTCGGGACCGAGACACGCCCGACGCGCCGGTCGGACACCCGTGCTTCAATGTGACCCATGGCACGTTCTCATGAGCTGGAGTCCTTCGATCTCGACTTCTTCGACGATGCGCCGGTGCGGCACGTCATCGACGTGCGTCTGCCGGTCGCGCCGGAACGCGCGTGGGCCGAGTTCACCCGTCAGCACACGCTGGACTGGTGCCGCGCGATCAAGAAGATCGAGTTCGTCTCACCGAAACCGTACGGGGTGGGAACACAACGCCGCGCGGTCCTCGGTCCCGGCTATGTGACCCTCGAAGAGGACTTCTTCGACTGGACGGAAGATCCGGCGAATGGCCACTACCGCAACGGTTTCCGGGTCCTGAGGGCGAACGTTCCCGGCATCCGCCGCTTCGGCGAGGCGACCGAGATCCTGCCCGCCGATGTGGGCTGCCGACTCAAGTGGACCTTCGCGCTCGAGTTGCCCACCTCGTCGCGGGTGGTCACCGCGTTCTCCGGTCCCGCGTCGTCGACGGTCTACAAGACCATCGAGGCCGACACCCTCAAGCACTTCGCGAACCTCGAACCTGCGAAGTGAGCCGCCGGCCGGTTGTCAGGCCACCACCGCGACGGCCGCCGACGTTCGACCCGTCGTCGGCACAGGCGAGGCAGTCAGCGTGCCCCGGCCCAGGTCATCGGCGAGACGCATCAGCACGCGAACCGATGGAGACGCTTGTGTGCTCCCCGTCCACGCAGGCTCGATCGCCACGGTGAACACGTCCACGTCGACGACCGCCGGGCGTCGCCCGTCGATCTCTGCGGAGCGGCAGAGCTTCCGGTCGCGGGTCAGCACGTGCAGCCTGATCATGTCCACGACGGGCGGCGAATTCTCCCCACCGAGTGTTGTTCGCCACCAGCACAAGCCGTCGATCCCGACGTCGCGATTGTCGAGACCCGGACATCTCTTCGATGGTCGATGGCGTCCGGCGGACCTCTCGAACAAGGCGAGACCGGCGCTACCCAATGTTGGTAGGACGCGGGTGTCCACACCGCCACCCCCGGCGGTGGCTTCCTCGTTCCGCACGCCTGTGATCAGCTCGACTGCCGGGGCAGTGACCCAGTGCACCGGCGCGTCGGCGAGATTCAACACCGTCACCGCGAGCGACGAAGACCACCAGTTGATGAGGCTGAGGAGTCCGTCCGCCTTCTCGAGGACGGCCTCCCGGTCGGCGTACTCGTCCGGATCGAGATGCAGCGAGCCCTCGTCCGCATCATTGAGATCTTCGGCCAGCAGACTCGCTTCGGCCTCGAGTTCGTCCAGCCGCCGGTAGGCCTTCCGTCGTTGCTCGTGAACGTCATCCATGAGCTCGTGACGGACGCGGTGAGCAATCCGTGGTGTCCAGGCCGCCTCTGCGGAGTGTGTGCGTCGTCCCATGGCAGGCAACGTAATCCGCCCTGCCCTCGCAGCCGCACCGAGAATCCACAGCACAGACGCTCATCCACAGAACTCCTCGTGTCAGCCGCGTCGAATACACGTCGGTCGCCCGTGGACGTTCCTCGGGAGCGTTCTGCGGAACACTCCGCCTCAACGACAGCACCACGTAAGCCGACGCAAGCCCGACGACAGGCTACGGCGCACAGTTGTCGGCATGACAACGACAACCACTCCCCGGCCACCCGGGTCCGTCCCCAGCTCGGTCGACAGTCGCCGTCGGAGCCGGTCGAACACCACGAGCGCGTCGGCGGCGCGGCCTTCCCCGGCGAGCGCCCGCATCAGGGCGGTGTGTGCCGACTCGTCGAACGGGTCTCGCGCGCAGCGTTGTTCGGCGATGGATCGCGCGGTCGCGAAGTCACCCTCGGCGAGCGAGGCCGTCAGCTGCGCACCGTCGAGCGCGTCCTGGGTGCGTCGAATGCGTGCGGACAGTGTCGCCGTCGCCGGGGACCCGTCCCCGAGATCGTCTCCGGGCACGCCGCGCCACCACTGCCGGGCCCGGTCGTGGGCATCCCGGCCGCCTTCGGCGAGCAGCGTGTCGACCACGTCGAGGTCGGTGCGGCTGTTGCGCAGTCGATAACCGTTCTCGGTGCCCTCCAGAACCCCCTCGGGCAGGAGCTTGCGCAGCCGGGACACCTGGGTGTGCAACGCACTGTGCGGCGAACGCGGCGGATCGTCAGCCCAGACGTGGTCGATGAGGCGGTCCGCCGAGATCACGCGCCCGTCGGCGAGGGCGAGCGACACGAGCAGGCGTCGGGCCCGCAGCCCCGGCACCGCGACGAGCCGATCGGGGCTCTCGGCGCCCACCGGGCACGCGCCGACCGCGATCGGGCCCAGCACACCGATCAGGGCGGGTCCGTCGGCAGCCACCCAGACAGGTTAGCGCCGACGTTCGCCCTCAGTCCCGCAGGAACCCCGCGTCGGCGAGGGCCCGCCGGACGTCGTGCTGGTGGTCGTGTCCGCGGGTCTCGACACTGACGGTCACCTGCACCTCGCCGAGATACAAATCGTCGGCGACGCGGGAATGGACGACGTCGAGCACACTCGCGCCGAGGTCGCGGAGCAGTTCCAGCAGTGCGACCAGTCCACCGGGCCGGTCGGAGACGGTCGCGGTCACGGTCAGGAATCGTCCGGCGGCGGTCAGGCCGTGGGTCGTCACATGGCGCAGCAGCAGCGGGTCGATGTTGCCGCCGGACAACACGACGCACACGGTCCCGGACAGCGCGAGCCGACCGCTCACCGCCGCCGCCACCGCCGCGGCCCCGGCAGGCTCGACCACCAGCTTCGCCCGCTCCAGCATGAGCAGCAGCGCGGTGCTCAACTCTTCCTCGCTGACCGTGACGATCCGGTCGACGAACTCGGAGACGTGCGCGAACGGGACCTTCCCGGGTGTCGCGACGGCGATGCCGTCGGCCATGGTGTTCATCGCCGCGACCGGCGTCGGTCGCTCCTCGGCGAGTGATGTCGGCCAGGCCGCGGCCTGCGCCGCCTGCACGCCGATCACCTCGACCTCCGGTCGTCGCAGACGCGCCGCCGCGGCGACGCCGGCGAGCAGCCCACCGCCGCCGAGTGGCACGAGAATCGTTGACACGTCCGGGATCTGCTCCAGGATCTCGACGCCGACCGTCGACTGTCCGGCAACGATGTCGAGATGATCGAACGGGTGGATCAGAGCCGCGCCCGTCGTACCGGCATGACGCTGCGCCTCGACGAGCGCCTCGTCGACGGTCGATCCGGCGAGCACCACCTCTGCGCCATAGGCTTTCGTCGCGGCGATCTTCGGCAGCGCGGCTCCGACCGGCATGTAGACCCGTGAGGCGATCCCCAGTTCCGATGCCGCCCAGGCGACTCCCTGCGCATGATTGCCCGCACTGGCCGCGACGACCCCACGGGCACGTTCCCCCGCCGACAACCGCGAGATACGCAGGTACGCGCCGCGTGGCTTGAAAGATCCGGTGCGCTGCAGGTTCTCGCACTTGAGCCACACCTGCGCACCGCTGCGCTCGGACACCACCCGCGACGCGATCGTCGGGGTCCGCCGGATCACGGACGCAAGCTCGTCGGTCGCGCGGTCGACGTCGTCGGCAGTCAGCAGCATGCGACCAGTATCGGCCATCTCCGCCCTGCAGGAGCCACCCGAGGAGACGTCATCGCGCCGCCGAGCTCCCGCGGTCGTCCGATGACGTCGACTCCCTGATCTCTCGGAGTTCGCGCATCGCCCGGTCGAGCACGACTTCGGTGTCGGCGTGGACCGTGTTGTCGGCGTGCACCAGGTCCCCGAAAGCACGGTCCGCGGCACCTCTGCGTGTGTCGAAGGCCGCGGCGGGGTCGAGATCGGCACACTCGACGAGCACGTCGGCCACGTCGATCCGGCCCCGGACGCGCAGCAGTGCGGCGGCGTCGCGCGCCGTGGTCCACAGCTGTGTCGGCTGCCCGCTGTCGCGCCATGCCCCGAGCAGGACGACGTAGGCCTCCGCGGCACGCGCTACATCGCCGACGCGGACGAGACACGCCGCCGCGCCGACACGAGCGACCCCGACGATGAACGTCGCCCCGACGCCGGCGGCCCGTTCGTGGGCGCGTTCGTAGAGGGCGAGCGCGCTGGACGGGTCGTGCGCGGACAGCAGCTCGCCGTGGACGTAGTCGAGGAAGGCGTGCTGCGACGGCCCCGCCGACGGGTCCAGCGTCGACCGGGCCTCGGCCAACAGCCGGGCAGCCCCGCTCGAGTCACCGGAGTACGACGCGGCGAGCGCCGCAGACGCGAGGAACGCCGACCCCAGGGACGGGTGTGTGCCGCAGCGGGTCCATTCCCGTACCGCCACCGCGAAGTCGCCGCGGAAGTGCGCGACCGCCGCCCTGGCCGCCCGTGCACCGACCAACGCGGGCTCATCCGGATTCGGAGGCGTCCCGGTGGCATCGGGACGTAGGGCAGCGGTCGCGAAGTCGACGGCGAGGTCGAACTCGCCGACGAGCCGCGCGGCCTCGGCCGCCGCGGACAGCATCTCGGCGCGATCGGGATGACCATCGAGCCACGCCGAACGCGCCGATTCGATGGCCCACGTCCACAATTCGGTGAGGTTGCGCCATGTGCTGATCAGCGACAGCGATGTCGTGATCGCCACGAGTACGTCGACGCGTCCGCGCGCCAGGGCCAGGTCCCGCGCCGACCGCAGGTTGTCCATCTCGGCATGGAGACGCTCATTCGCCTCGAACTCCGCGACGCCGAGCCACTCGTCGCCGATGTCCCGCACCGTTGCGACACATTCGTCGAGGAACCGGTCCTCGGCCGCGGCGAGCACGCCCGCACGGTCGAGGTGATCGAGCAGATGGGTGCGGATGAGATGCAGGAGACGGTATCTGCCGCCCGACGCGTCGGCGACGAGCAACGAGCTGTCGATCAGACGGTGCAGGGTCTCCACCGGGTCGAGCCCGCCGTCACCTCGCGTGCCGATGCCCGCTGCGCCGACGACCTCCGCTTCGACGCTCAGTGCGACGGATTCGAACGTGCGCAGCGACACACCGCCGGGAAACGGTGCGAGGGCGGCGAGTACGGCTTGATCGACCACGCTCAGCCGTCGGAATGACATGTCGATGCTGCTGCGGAGCGTCAGCCGCCGCTGGTCGTCGGCTCCGGTTCCCGTCGCGAGATCGAGTGCACCATCGAGCATTCGGGCCACGGCCGACATCGGCATCACGGCGGCCTGACGCGCCGCCAGCTCGATGCCGAGCGGGAGCCCGTCGACACGGCGCACGACGTCGACGAGGTCCGTGAGCTCACGACTCGACACCGCGAAGGTCGGATTGCGTCGCAGCGCGTGCTCGACGAACGCGCGCACTGCAGGCTGCCGAACGACCGCGTCGACGTCGTCGACGCGGGTGGGAAAGGTCAGGGGCTGCAGACGCAGGACGTACTCGGCGGAGAGTGAGAGCACGACTCGGGAGGTGGCCAGGATCCGCACTGCAGGAGCCAGTTCGACGATCGCCGCGACCAATTCGCGGCAGGACGACAACACATGTTCGCAGTTGTCGAGGACGAGCAGGAGCGACCCGTCGACGGCGCGCGCGATCGCGTCCACGGAAGCACCCACCCCGACCTCGAGACCCAGGGTGGACACCACCGACGGGAGGACGCGGTCGGCTCGCGCGACCGCGGCGAGGTTGACGACGGCAACGCCGTACCCGGGGAACACCGCGGGGTCGGCGGCGACGTCGAGCGCGAGACTGGTCTTGCCGACGCCGCCCGTACCGGTCAGGGTCACGACCCGATGCGCCGACAACAGCCGGATGATCTCGGCGCGTTCTCGCTCCCTCCCCACCAGAGGCCCGGCCGGCGCAGCAGGTCGACGCCGCGACGTCACGCCGGGCCCCGGATTCGTCTCGGCCTGCCCGTATTCGGAGCCCGCCGCCACCCGCTGCTCGAGCGACGCGAGGGCCGGGCTCGGATCGAGACCCGTCCGCTCGCGCAACCGGTCGCGGAACTCCATCGCGACCGCCATCGCGTCGCCGACACGCCCGTCGGCGGCGAGTGCGCGGATGAGCAGTCGTGCCGAACTCTCGCGGAGCGGCGCGGACGCGACACCGGCCCTCGCTGTCGCGGTCGCGCTCGGGTCGCGGCACTCCACCAGCGCTTCGACGTGGGTGTCGGCGAGCCGATTGTGGAGGTCCTCCAACGCAACGCGTTCGGTGTCCAGGTCCGGGATGCCGGCGAACTCGCCGAGCGGCTCGCCGCGCCAGAGTTCGCGGGCACGGACGGTCAGACGGAGACGCTCGGCGGGATCGGGCGTGTCGGCGGCGGATGCGAGCAGGTCGCGCACGATCGTCACATCGACGACGGACACCCGGAGCCGGTAGCCGTCGGGGCGTCGTTCCAACAGATCGGCGTGTCGGCCGAGATGGCGTCGCAGCCGGGACACCAGATTGTGCAGTGCGGCAATCGGTTCCCGCGGCAGATCGTCGCCCCACAGCGCGTCGACGAGCCGCCCGATACCCATGCCGTGCCGGCCGGCGACGGTCAACAGCGCGAGCAGGGCGCGGCGTCGTTCCCCGGGAACCGCGACCTCGACACCGTCGACCCGCAGCCTCAGCGCACCCAGCAGGCCGACCTCGACCGCGGGCGACACGTGCCCGTCTTCGGTTTCGCGCACCACCATCCCGATCGTCGCTCTCTGTTCTCCGACGGCCTATGCAGGATGAGCGTAGGTCTCCACCGACACCCATGTTCGATATCGCTCGAGGCCGATCGCCGCGGCCAGGTCCGCGGTCTGCGAGCGCTGAGCCAGCAGGGCTCGCACCTTACGGTCCAGTTCGGCCCCGTCGAGATCGATCCGCAGCGCGACCATCTCCTCCGGACACTGGCGCGGCCCGCCCAGCGCCCACATGTCGAACTCACGGGCGAGGTCGAACTCGATCCCCCGCCCGGTGCCCACCGGGTGAAGGATTCGCGGGCAGGTCGACGAACGGTCGACGGCGAGGCGGACCCACCGGTTGACGGTGCGGTGGTCGGGGTGCCCGGTCACGCCGTCGGGACCGAAGGTCAGGACGGTGTCGGGTGACACGTCGTCGAGGAGGGCGGTGATGCGTCCGACCGGGCCGCTCTCGTCGATCGCCGCCAGTGAACCGTCGGGTAGGTCCAACCAGTGGTGCTCCTGGATGCCGAGCTCGATAAAAGCCTTCTCAAGCTCGCCGGTCCGGACCAGGGCGAGCTCCGAACGCTCTGCGGCGGTGGCATTCTCGTCGGCCGCTTCGCCGCGGGTCGCGGTCACGCACACCACGCGCCCACCCGCGTCGCGGACGGCGGCCATCACGCCGCCGGCGAGGTAGGTCTCGTCATCGGGGTGAGCCCAGATGGACATCACGGTGCCCAGGTCGCTGATCTGTGTTGTTCTCATGCGTCGACGGTCTCCGAGCCCGCTGTCACGGGGCTGTCACCATCGGCTCACCGCCCAGCGGGTCACGGTCCGGTCATGACAGCGCCGCGACAGGACGCCGGCGCACGCTCGGTGCACACGCCGCCCGGCGTGGTTCCGACATCGCACACGAGAGGCTCGTCCCATGACCACCACACACGCCGCCGGTTCCGACACCGCGATCGACCTCGCCCGGGTCGAGGCCTTCGCCGGCCAGGTGAGCGCCGATCTCACCCATGCCTATCACTCGATCAGCACCCACCTCGGCGACCGCCTGGGACTGTGGCGGGCTCTGGCGCAACTCGGTTCGGCGACGAGCGCCGAGCTCGCCGAACGCTCGGGACTCGCCGAACGGTATGTGCACGAATGGTTGTGCGTGCAGGCCGCGGCCGGATACGTCCTGCTCCACGACGCCGGCGATGACGCCGCGAATGGCCCAGAGGTGTTCGTGTTCCCCGCCGAGCACGCGATGGTGCTCGCCGAGGACAACAGTCCGGCGGCGATCGTGGCCGGCTTCGAGGTCGCTGCCGCGGTGTGGTCCTCGGTCGACCAGCTCGCGCATGCGTACGCGACCGGCGACGGCGTGCCCTGGCACGCCCACGATTCCCGGCTGTTCTCCGGCGTCGAACGGTTCTACGGCACGATCTACCGCGCGTCGCTGCTCAGCGAGTGGGTTCCGGCGATCGACGGCCTCGAACAGCGCCTCACCGACGGCATCCGCGTTCTCGACGTCGGGTGCGGGTACGGGGTCCCCACGATCCTGCTCGCCGAGGCCTTCCCGAACTCCACGTTCGTCGGTGTGGACAGCCACGAGGAGTCGGTCCGGCGCGCCGAAGCAGCCGCCCAGGCAGCCGGGGTCGACGACCGGGTCCGCTTCGAGGTGGCGACGGCCCGATCGTACGACGGTGACTACGACGCGGTCATGATCTTCGACGCCCTGCACGACTTCGGTGATCCGATGGGCGCGCTCGCACACGCCCGGTCATCACTGCGTCCCGGCGGTCAGGTGATCGCCGTCGAACCGCTGGCGCACGACACACTGGCCGAGAATCTGACCAATCCCGTTGCGCTGCTGTTCTACTCGGGTAGCTCATACCTCTGCGTGCCGCACAGCATCGCCGACGGCACGACCTCGCTGGGCGCCCAGGCCGGCCCCACTCGACTGCTCGACACCTTCCGGGCGGCCGGTCTGACCTCGGCGCGTGTCGCGGCGACCACTGCGTCGAACCTGCTCCTCGAGGCGCGGGTCTGACGCCCACCCGACTCCTCAGCGCAGCGCGTTCTCCAGGTCCCCGAGGAGGTCGTCGATGTCCTCGATACCGACCGAGAGCCGGACGAGGTTGGCGGGGACCTCGAGGAGCGATCCGGCGGTCGAGGCGTGCGTCATCGCACCGGGGTGTTCGATCAGCGACTCGATGCCGCCGAGCGATTCGGCGAGCGTGAACACCTCGGTGCGGGCGCAGAACTCCTTGGCGGCGTCGAGCCCGCCCTTGACCAGCACCGACACCATGCCGCCGTAGCGCTTCATCTGTTTGCCCGCGACCTCGTGGCCCGGATGGTTCTCCAAGCCCGGGTACAGGACGGCGTCGATCTTGTCGTGGCCGCTCAGATAGTCGACGACCTTCTCCGCGTTGTCGCAGTGCCGGTCCATCCGGATGCCGAGGGTCTTGATGCCGCGCAGGGTGAGGAACCCGTCGAACGGTCCGGGGACCGCCCCGGCGCCGTTCTGCAGGAACGCGAACGCCTCGTCGAGCTCCTCGCTGTCGGTGACCAGTGCGCCGCCGACGACATCCGAGTGCCCGCCCAGGTATTTGGTCGTCGAGTGGAGCACCACGTCGGCGCCCAGGACGAGCGGCTGCTGCAGGTACGGCGAGGCGAAGGTGTTGTCGACCACGAGCTTCGCGCCGGCCTCGTGCGCGACGGCGGCGAGGGTCTCGATGTCGCCGACGTTGAGCAGCGGGTTGGTCGGCGTCTCGGTCCAGACCAGCTTGGTCTCCGGCCGGATGGCGTCGCGCACCGCGGCGACGTCGGACACCGGGGCCACCGAGTAGGTGATGCCCCACTGGCTGAACACCTTGTCGATGAGCCGGAAGGTGCCGCCGTAGGCGTCGTTGGGGATCACCAGATGATCGCCCGGCCGCAGCGTCGAACGCAGAACGCAGTCGGTGGCGGCCATACCGGAAGCGAAAGCCCGTCCGTAGGTGCCGCTCTCGAGCGCAGCGAGATTGGCTTCGAGGGCGCGTCGGGTCGGGTTGCCGGTGCGCGCGTACTCGAAGCCGTCGCGCAGTCCGCCGACGCCGTCCTGGGCGAAGGTCGAACTGGCGTAGATCGGGACGTTCACCGCCCCGGTCTGCGGATCCGGATCGTAGCCGGCGTGGATGGCGCGGGTCGAGAAGCCTTGCCAGCGAACCGAATCCGCGGCACTGCGTCGTTCACTCACGGTGATGCTCCTATCCGACGATCGGGTGGCTCGACACGAAGGCGAGCAGGTCGTGGCGCGTGATCACGCCGATGGGCTTGCCGTCCTCGACGACCATCAGCGCGTCGCAGTCGCCGAGCGCCTTGGTGGCCGCCGACACCGGTTCGCCGGAACCGATGAGCGGGAACGGCTCCCCCATGTGTGCCGACACCGGGTCGGCGAGGCTGGCACGACCTTCGAAGACCGCGCTGAGGAGGTCACGTTCGGTGACCGCACCCGCGACCTCACCGGCCATCACGGGCGGCTCGGCGCCGACGACCGGCATCTGCGAGACGCCGTACTCGCGCAGGATCTCGATCGCGTCGCGCAGGGTCTCCTGCGGATGGGTGTGCACGAGGTCGGGCAGCGCGCCGGTCTTGCCGCGCAACACATCCCCGACGAGAGATTCCTTGGTGTTGGCGTCGAGCGGGGTGCGCAGGAAGCCGTAGCTGCTCATCCACTGGTCGTTGAAGATCTTCGCCATGTAGCCGCGGCCGCCGTCGGGCAGCAGTACGACGACGACGGCGTCGGGTCCCTCGCGTTCGGCGACCTGCAGGGCCGCGACCACCGCCATCCCGCACGAGCCGCCGACGAGCAGCCCTTCCTCGCGGGCGAGACGCCGGGTCATGTCGAACGAGTCGGCGTCGGAGACCGCGATGATCTCGTCGGGGATGTCCGGGTCGTAGGCCGACGGCCAGAAGTCCTCCCCGACACCCTCGACGAGGTAGGGGCGCCCGGTCCCGCCGGAGTACACCGACCCCTCGGGGTCGACGCCGACGATCTTCACCGAGCCGCCGGACACCTCCTTGAGGTACCGGCCGGTGCCGGTGATGGTGCCGCCGGTGCCGACGCCGGCCACGAAGTGCGTCACCTTGCCGTCGGTGTCGGCCCAGATCTCGGGACCGGTGGTCTCGTAGTGACTCTGCGGACCGGCCGGGTTCGCGTACTGGTTGGGCTTCCACGCACCGTCGATCTCGGTGACCAGGCGGTCGGAGACGCTGTAGTAGCTGTCCGGGTGGGACGGCTCCACCGCGGTCGGGCAGACGACGACCTCGGCACCGTAGGCGCGCAGGACGTTGCGCTTGTCCTCGCCGACCTTGTCCGGGCACACGAACACGCACTTGTAGCCGCGCTGCTGGGCGACGAGCGCCAGGCCGACGCCGGTGTTTCCCGACGTCGGTTCCACGATGGTCCCGCCCGGCTTCAGTTCACCCGAGGCCTCCGCCGCGTCGATCATCCGCACGGCGATGCGGTCCTTGCTGCTGCCACCGGGATTGAGGTACTCGACCTTGGCGGCGACCAGGCCCGATCCGGGTGAGGTCACCGAGTTCAGCTTGACCAGCGGGGTGTTGCCCACCAGGTCGACGACGTGATTGGCGATGCGCATGTGTCCATGGTCCCAGAGCCACCGCGAACAGCGACACCCGGCCGCTGCCCCAGTCAGCTGATCCCGCTGAACGCCTAAACTGGCACTCGTGTCCGGTTCGAGTCGTCGAGGAATCGTCCCCGCCAGGATCGTGCGCGACGTCGGCGCGACAGCGGTTGCGACCGCGGGCGCGGCCGGCGCCGGCTGGGCCGCCTACAACCTGTTGAACAGTCAGGCCGCCGAGGCCCGCGTGGTGATCCCGCACCGTACCGACAACGCCCCGGACGGCGACGGCGTGTACCGCCCCGACGGCACCAGCGCACGTTTCACCCGGGACACCGTGTACGACCTGTATCTCGTGGTGTTCGGGGACTCGACCGCGGCCGGACTGGGTGCCGAGACCGCGGACGAGACGCCAGGAGTCCAGATCGCCCGCCGCGTGGCCGCGGAGACCGATCGGGTGGTCCGCTACGCCAACAAGGCCATCGTCGGCGCGACGTCGAAGGGGCTCGCGGCCCAGATCGAGGCGATGTTCGTCCATCACGAGCGACCCGACGTGGCCGTCATCCTCGTCGGCGCCAACGACGTCACCGCCCGCAACAGTCCGCTCCCGTCGGCGCGCCGGCTCGGAGATGCCGTCCACGCACTCGTCGACGAGGGCGCGAAGGTCGTCGTCGGCACCTGCCCGGATTTCGGCGTGGTGACCGCGATCCCCCAGCCCCTGCGAATGGTGTTGCGACGCTGGGGACTCACGCTGGCGGCGGCGCAGCGATCGGCGGTCCGGGCCGCCGGGGGGCGGCCGGTCCCATTGGCCGACCTGCTGACCGAGGAGTTCCTCGCGCGCCCCGAGCACATGCTGTCGCCCGATCGATTCCACCCGTCGGCCGCGGGGTATGAGCTCGCCGCCGACATCCTGGTGCCCGAGGTGCTCGCCTCGATCGGCGAGTGGGGTCCGACGCCGCTGCCCGAACCGCCGAAGGTGTCCGAGGCCGTCGAAGAAACACGGTTCGTCACACGTCTCAGGAGACGCCTGACACGTCGGTGACCAGCCACGACCCGGGCTGACCGGCCTCGCGACCAAGCAGATGCTTGGTGCGGTAGTTTCGAGGTATGCCTGAAGCCGTCATCGTCGCCCACGCCCGTTCCCCGATCGGCCGCGCCGCCAAGGGATCCCTCAAAGACATCCGACCCGACGAACTGTCGCGGCAGATGGTCGAAGCCGCGCTCGCCAAGGTGCCGGAGCTCGACCCGGCGCTGATCGAGGACATCCACTGGGGCATCGGCCAGCCCGGCGGACAGGGCGGTTACAACATCGCCCGGGTCATCGCGGTCGAGCTGGGTCATGACCACATCCCGGGCGTCACGGTGAACCGCTACTGCTCGTCGTCGTTGCAGACCACCCGGATGGCGCTGCATGCCATCAAGGCCGGCGAGGCCGACGTCCTCATCTCCGGTGGTGTCGAGAGCGTGTCGAGCTTCGGCATCTCCGGCGGCGCCGACGGCGCACCGAATTCAAAGAACCCGCTGTTCGACGACGCGATGGCCCGCACGGAGAAGGCGGCCGCCGGTGACGCGGGCATCTGGCACGATCCGCGCAAGGACGGGGTCATCCCGGACGTGTACATCGCGATGGGCCAGACCGCCGAGAACGTCGCCTCGTTCACCGGCATCTCCCGCGAGGACCAGGACAAGTGGGGCGTGCTGAGCCAGAACCGCGCCGAAGAAGCCATCAAGTCCGGTTTCTTCGAGCGGGAGATCGACCCGGTCACCCTGCCCGACGGCTCGCTGGTCACCACCGACGACGGCCCCCGCGCGGGCACGACCTACGAGAAGATCTCGCAGCTCAAGCCGGTCTTCCGCCCGGACGGCACGATCACCGCGGGTAACGCATGCCCGCTCAACGACGGCGCCGCGGCGCTGGTCATCATGAGCGACACCAAGGCGAAGGAGCTTGGCCTCACCCCGCTGGCGCGCGTTGTCGCCACCGCGGCCACCGGCCTGTCGCCGGAGATCATGGGGCTCGGTCCGATCGAGGCGATCCGAAAGGTGCTGCGGGTCTCGGGGATGTCGCTGTCGGACATCGACCTCGTCGAGATCAACGAGGCCTTCGCCGTGCAGGTCCTCGGTTCGGCCCGTGATCTCGGCATCGACCACGACAAGCTCAACGTGTCCGGCGGCGCCATCGCCCTGGGTCACCCGTTCGGGATGACCGGCGCCCGCATCACGACCACCCTGCTCAACAACCTGCAGACCCGCGACAAGACCTTCGGCATCGAGTCGATGTGCGTGGGTGGCGGTCAGGGCATGGCCATGGTCCTCGAGCGCCTCAGCTGATCAGTGCTGGAGCGCCTCAGCTGAGCGAGGCCGTCTCCGTCTCGTCGACATCCCTCGCCGCGTTCGGTCCCAGGACCGCGACGCTGCGGGGGGTCGTTCGCCGGTACACGAACCAGGCGATGACGACGGCACCGACGATGTAGATCTCGGCGGGGATCGCCCAGACGTTGTTCGTCGCGGTGTTGTCGTGGATGTAGTACTGCGAGATGTGACCGGCGAGGTCTCCCCCGTAGCTGATCGCCAGTGCCCACACGGCGGCGTCGAGCCATCCGCCACGATTGCGCACCCGGTAGCAGAGCACGCCGAGCACGCCCACGGCGATGTCGTTCCACCCCAGCTCCCACTGGAACATGGACGGGATGAAGTCCGGCCCGATGCCCTCGGCGATCTCGGGGGCGTTCGGGCCGACGTGGCCGACCCCGGCGAGGATGCCGAATGCGCCGCCGGGGACGAGTATCCAGAGCAGCACGAGTTCGGCTGCGCGGCCGACGGTGCGTCGTCGCGTCGATCGGTCCACCAGTATGTGTACGACGGCGCCGATGATCATCAGCGCCAGCTGGATCAGAAAGAACACCATGTCCGCACGGTAGAACCGCGGTGATTGGGTTGTTCCCGCAAACGCACCGGGTGGCACACTTTGTCGCCAACCGACCCTGACGCGACAGTGGCCCCGCACCTGCCGAGGTGCGGGGCCACTGTCACATGACTGACTAGTCGGAGTTGAAGTAGGTCAGCAGACGCAGGATCTCGACGTACAGCCAGACCAGGGTGACGGTCAGGCCGAGTGCCACGCCCCAGGCGGCCCGGTCGGGTGCGCCGGCGCGGATCAGGCGATCCGCGGCGTCGAAGTCCAGCAGGAAGCTGAACGCGGCGAGGGCGATGCAGACCAGCGAGAAGATGATGGCGATCGGGCCACCGTCGCGCAGGACTCCGGCCTCACCGGTGAACAGACCGATGACCAGGTTGCCGAGCATCAGGACCAGGACGCCGATCATGCCGGCGAACAGCATGCGGGTGAAGCGCGGCGTCACGCGGATGGCGCCGACCTTGTACACGAACAGCATGCCGAAGAACACACCGAAGGTGCCGAGGACGGCCTGTCCGATCAGCGCACCGGCGGAGGTGTCGCCGGCGACCGCCCAGTTCGCGAACACGAACGAGATGGCACCGACGAAGAGGCCCTCGAACGCGGCGTAGGCCAGCACGATGGCCGGGTTGTCCTGCTTGCGACCGAAGCTCGCCACGAGGACGAGCACGAGACCGGCGATGGCGCCGACCAGCATCAGCGGGGTGGCGAGAGCTGCCTGGGCGGCCTCGGTGGCGCGGCTGCTGATCGCGAAGTACGTGGCAGCGGCGGCCAGCGTCAGCACTCCGAGCGTGATCGCGGTCTTGGTGACGACGTCGTCGATCGTGAGCTGACGAGTGGCCGGCGGTGCCGGCTGGGTGTAGGGGTCAGTGGCCTGACCGAACTGGTTGGCCGCGGCGCCGGCGCCGGCCATGCCGGCCCCGAAACCCGCGTATCCGGATTGATTGTCGCGGACCACGCCGCGCATCACCGGATTGCTGCTTTCTCGCACGAAGCGCTCCTTCATCGGTACGGATGTCTGCCGTCTCAACGTCGGGCCGTTTCTGAGAGTTCCCTGACGAGAGCTCGCAACGACCGAGTCGACGTCGACTTTACCGACTCTTGACCCTTCTGTCGTCAGACACCCGCCACCGGGTCAGTTCACCCGGTCGCGCAGCGACCTCAACCGGCGGCCCACTGCGGTCTGATCGATACCGCCGTCGGTCGCGAGCGAGGCCCGGCCCAGGCACATGGCGGTGAGCATGGCTTCCGCACGCGCGAAGTCGTCCCCCCAGGCGAGACCCGGTTTGGCGAGCATCAGCGACGCGATCCCGTGGGCGGCGGCCCAGAACTCGAGAACGATGTCGGCGATCTCGGCGTGATCGAACACCCCTTCGTCGGCCAGCTCGGTGACGGTTCCGGCGAACCGCGAGTACGCACTGGCGGCGAGTACCTCGTCGACCTTCGACGGATGCCCCGCGGAGGTGGGCTTGCCGAACGCCACCCGGTAGAGCACGGGCGTGGCGACGGCGAAGCGGACATAGGCCATCCCCTGGCCCAGCGCTCGTTCGAAGGCGTCGTCGACGCCTTCCGATGCGGCGGCCATCTCGTCGTCGAGACGCTCGAAGTAGCGGGCGCACACGGCGTCGAGCAGGGCTTCCTTGTCGGCGAAGTGCAGGTAGATCGACGGCGGTGTGACACCGACCCGGTTGGCGACCGCACGGATCGACATCGCGGTGTCGTCACCGTTCTCCACCAGCAGCTCGCCGGCCGCCTCGATGATCTCCTCCGCGAGGTTCTCTCCGGACCCGCGCGGTGATCTCGCTCGTCTACGTGTCGTCACTGCACTCCTGCACCTGTCCCGCCGCCGTTCATCCGTCGCCATGACGTATTCGGTGTCAGACCCTCGTCGGCGCGGTGTCCGGCGCCGCTTTCTCGGGACGCCCGACCTCCGGGGCCTCCTCGGACAACCCGATCCGATCATGTAGCCGTCGCAGCGGACCCGGCGCCCACCAGTTCGCCCGCCCGGCCAGCCGCATGAAGGCGGGGACGAGGAACATGCGGATGATCGTCGCGTCCATCAGGACCGCCAGGGTGAGACCGACCCCGAACATCCGCATGAACGAGACCTCTGACGCCGCGATGGCGGCGAAGACGATGCTCATCAGCAGGGCTGCCGCCGTGATGACCCGGCCGGTCCGGGCCAAGCCCAGGGCCACGGCATGGTCGCTGGCCGCGCGCGTCCGGTCCGATCGCAACCACTCCTCGCGGATCCGTCCCAACAGGAACACCTCGTAGTCCATCGACAGGCCGAACGCCACGCAGAACAGCAGCACCGGCATGGTCGCGCTGAGGGTGCCCGTGGCGGTGGTCCCCAAACCTCCGAGGTGCCCTTCCTGGAAGAACCAGACCATCGCGCCGAACGTCGCCGACAGCGACAGGATGTTGAGGACGAGCGCCTTCAGCGGCAACACGACGCTCCCGGTGAACAGGAACAGCAGCACGAACGTCGCGATCGCGATCAGTCCGAGCACCCACGGCAGATGCGCGTAGATCGACCCGACGGTGTCGTCGGTGGCGGCGGCGAGCCCGCTGAACAGGGTCTCCGTTCCCGCCGGCGGCGGCACCGCCCGCAGCTCGTCGAGCTGGGCGATCCCCGACTCGCTCATCGGGTCGCGGTCGGTCGACACCTGCAGGACGTGTACGTCGCCCCGGGTGTCGTCCGGGCTGCCGGGTGCGGCCGGCGCACCCCGGACGAACGTCCCGGCCGACGACCCTGCGGAGTTGACATCTCCGACCGTCGACAGGGCGCGGGTGTAGTCGGCCAGGGCCGCATCGTCCACCGGCCCCCGCACGACGACGGTGACCGCTGCGGACAGGTCGTCCTCGTAGTCGTCTCGGATCTCCTGCTGGATCGCGTGGGCGCTCGCCGACTCGGGGAGCACCCGGTCGTCGGGGAACCCCAGCTTCATCGACAGGAACGGCGCACCGAGTACCAGTAGGAAAACCGTGACGACCGCGGCGACCGGCAAGGCGTGGCGCAGCACCCACTGGACGAGCCGGTACCACCAGGTGTCCTCGGGTTCGACGGGCCGCGCCGGCGGCAGCCGAAGCAGGCGCCGGAGTGGCTTCCGGGCATCGAACGCGTCGATGCGATCACCGAGGAGCATGAGCACGGCCGGCGTGAGCACGAGCGCCGACACCGCGGCCACGACCACGACGCCGAGACCCGCGAAGGCGAAGCTGCGCAGGAAGTACTGCGGGAACAGCACGAGCGCGCTGAGCGACAGGGCGACGGTCACCGCGGAGAAGGCGACCGTCCGCCCGGCCGTGGCCAGGGTCCGGACGATCGCGTCGGGCCGGCTCAGACCGTGTCCGACCTCTTCCCGGTAGCGCGTCAGGATCAGCAGCGTGTAGTCGATCGCGAGCGCGAGACCCAGTGCGGTGGTGAGGTTGAGCGCGAAGACCGAGACGTCGGTGACCGATCCGATCGCCCGGAGCAGCGCGAAGGTGAGGATGATCGAGACGATGCCGATGCCGACCGGGACGGCCGCGGCGAGCAATCCGCCGAAGATGAAGATCAACACGATGAACGTGATCGGGATCGCGATGGCCTCGGCGACGAGGAGATCGGACGCGGTCTGATCGTTGACCTGTGCGAAGACCATTCCTTGACCGCCGACCTGCACGGTGATCCCGTCGCGGTCACCGGCCAGGGCCGCGGCGATCTCCTCGGCGTGCCCCGGCGCCGAATCCTCGCCACCGTCGAGCGAGGCGATGATCAGCGTCGACGTCCGGTCGCGACTGACGAGCGCGGAGTCGAGCGCCGGATTGGCCCACACCGACAAAATCTGGTCCTGCACGTACTGATTGCGATTCAGGTCGGCGACGATGTCCTCACCGACCGCCCGGGCCGTCGGGTCGCGGGAGACGTCGACTCCGTCGGGACCGTCCAGTTTGAGCACGACCTGGACCCCGCCGCGGTTGAACGTCTCGTCGAGCGTTCTCTCCGCCCGCGCCGACCCCGAGTTCGGATCGCTGTACCCTCCGGCCAGCAGATGTTCGGCCGCGGTGGCGCCGTACGCGCCGCACACCACCAGCAGGATGAGTGCACCCAGCAGCACTCGTTTGGGCATGGATATGACCAGCCGTGTCAATCTGACCAGCATGCGGACCCCTGTCGCGTCGGTCGACTTTACGGCGTTAAGTTATCAGCAGTAATTTAGGCGGTCAAGGACGATTCAGGGACGTGCGGCATGCCGAGTCCGCGTCGGACCGTTCGCAGTTCGCGCTCGATCACCGTCGACTCCGATCCGAGCAGTCCGGTCGCCCGCGCGATCTCGCGCAGCCTGACGGCGGGCCGTGCGACGTCGACGAGATGGTGCAACGGCGTCCGGCGCAGACCCATCCGCCGGGCGACCGGGCGCTCGACCCATCTGGTGCTGATGGCCGAGAACGACGACATGAGCAGGGGTCTGGTGATCGCATCCACCGCGGAGACCAGCAACCCCGGCACCGGAATCGGCGCGGCCCCGTGCACGACGCGCGGAAGGTCGTACCCCTCGCGAAGCAGCGCCTTGATCAGCACCTTCGACGAATCGTCGGGCTGCAGCTCGAATTCGCCTGCGATACGGAACAATTCGCTCGACGACTCGTAACTCGGCGGCAGGAGGTCGTCGTCGACCCCGATGACCCAGCCGATCCAGCGCCACAGATGTGTGATCGCCTCACATTCCGCACTGCTGTAGTGGATCCCGAAATCCCGTGCGACGACGAGAGGGAGAGCCAGGAAGCCGCACGAGATGGTCATCACGGCATACGTCTGGTTGATGGGTGCGCCCCACTCCCCTTCGTCCCAGGCCCCGGCGTCGTCCGTCGGATCGCCGCCGGGCGGGTGCCGCAGGACGTCGCGGATGTAGGCGTGTAGCAGCCGAATACGAAGCGTCGCAGCCCAACCGGGACGGCCCGGGAGCATCGATCCGGGCGTGGTCGCCTCGGCGACCCAGCGGGCCGTCGACTCGACCCGATCACGTGTCCCCGATCCCAGCCGGCCGGTGGCCACCAGCGGACGGACGAACCCCTGCGCCTTGAATCCGTAGATCAGCGATTGATACAGCGTCGACGACTGCAACGTCCCGAACCGCCACCAGGCGCGGGCGCCGGCCTCCGCCCAGGCCGGGTCGAACCACGGAGGTGGGGTGCTCGCGACCTGCAACAGATGCGTCATCGAGGCGGGCATCTCGAGGTGTTCGACATCGGTCTCCTCCTCGGCGGAGGTGTGCTCTTCCAAGAGCGCGACCAGTGTGGAGAAAGAGATTCCGCGTTCTCTGGCCTCGACGATCACCGCGTCGGCGAGCGGATCACCCTGCGTCAGACCCGCCTCGAGGCGCTCGACGATGGCGGGATGCCGCTCTCGGACGGCCTCCCAATTGCGTGCCCCGGTCACCGCTGCCGCGTCCATGCCCCATGATCACCCCGGCGACTGGGCCGGTCAAGGACGGCTGACTCCCAGACGTCGACTCGACTGCCAGACCTCGATCGAGGTCTGGCGGTCGAGTTGACGTCTGTCGGTGGCAACGCCGGACGAATTCGGACACGCTGCCGCGGCTGACTATGCTCACCGTGGGGACCGTCGTCGAGCGGACCCTTCGCCCCCATAGCCCAATTGGCAGAGGCAGCCGACTTAAAATCGGCACAGTGTCGGTTCGAGTCCGACTGGGGGCAC
>ERZ501011.165-NODE-165-length-20850-cov-4.503679_pt1 | contig 20850 bp, 19 predicted proteins | sample MGYA00248833_ERZ501011 | MGnify/ENA primary metagenome ERZ501011 (study PRJEB25958, sample SAMN03398530) | human skin metagenome | study: EMG produced TPA metagenomics assembly of the Human Skin Microbiome Metagenome (human skin metagenome) data set. | reverse complement strand
AACCTTTATCAGCTTGATAGCGTGATTGAAACCAAGACTCTAGCAAAATAACCAACTCGTCAAAAAAAGCGATGGCTAACACGAGTCATCGCTTTTTTATTGGCAAATTATTTGTGGCGAATCGCCCACGACTGGTGAATAGGGCGTTTACTATCAAAATCAAAGCCGATGGTTTGGTTGGTCAAGGCTTCAACGTGATAACGGTTGTTAATTTCGTCGTCTAGCACAAATTTGGTAAAGTTATTGGAAAAATACAACACGCCTTCAGCGGATAAGCGATTCATGGCACGGTTGATGAGTGGTACGTGGTCGCGCTGCACATCAAAAGTACCTTGAAATTTCTTGGAATTAGAAAAAGTCGGCGGATCGATAAAAATCACATCGTACTGCTCAGTATTGCTTTTAATCCATTCAAAAATATCTTGGGCAATAAACTGGTAGCTTGGCAAATCTGGCAAGCCGTTTAGGGCAAAATTTTTGCGTCCCCAATCCAGATAGTTTTGTGATAAATCCACCGATGTCACCGCTTTTGCCCCGCCCAATGCCGCATGTACACTGGCAGTACAAGTATAAGCAAACAGATTAAGCACCGTTTTACCGCGTGAGTTTTCTGCAATAATTTTTCGGATGCTGCGATGGTCAAGGAATAACCCTGTATCCAAATAATCGCTAAAGTTCACCAAAAAATACGCCCGTTGGTTGTTGGCGGTTGGCTCGCTGACCACATGGAATTTACCCGAATTGGCTTTTTTCTCATACTGCTCATTGCCGGATTGGCGGGCGCGGGTTTTGATAAACACTTGCTCACGGTTCACTTGCAAGGCTTCACGCACGCCATGCAGCGCTAGATTAAAGCGTTTTTTGGCGGTCTCTAACGGGATTGATTTGGGAGCGGCATATTCTTGCACATGCACAAATTCGCCATACACATCCACCGCTACTTTAAAATCAGGTAAGTCGGCATCATACACCCGCAGATTGGTCACAGCTTGTTTGTGAGCAAGCTTGCGCAGATTGGCAAGATTTTTTTGTAGTCGATTGATAAAATCTTGACCTTCTTCTACGGCGATTTCACGTTTTTCAAAGCGCGTAATCAGCGGTGTGTCTTTACTCTTTAACAGCTCACCATAACGAAAATAAACGGTGATAGCACCATTGTGACAGCGTAGGGTTTTTGGCTCGGCAAGGGGTAGTACGTCGGCTTGTTCAACTTTGGCAGCGAGGACACCCAAAGTCACTTTGGCAGGGCTATCTGCAAACAGGGCTTGTAATTTTTTACCCAAACCTTGATACAAGGGTTTAATCAATTCTTCTTCACCCAGACGCTCACCATACGGTGGGTTGGTGATAAACAGGGGATTGACCCAACCATTGACTTGTTTTTCTAGTGCCAAATTAAGGGTCGCCAGTGACCGCTGCTGCAAAGTAATACGGTTGATGATAGGCGTCAAACCTGCGGCGATTAAATTTTTGTGCGTGGCTCGAACCGCGCCTGAGTCCATATCAAAAGCAAATACCGCGGGCATCTCGCCATTTGCCATGGCATTTAGGCGATGATGAAAACGGGTTTGCGCGTCTTGCACCATAGCCTCCCAAAGGGCAGTATCATGATGTTGCCATGCATAAAACCCAAATTGGCTATCGGCTTTATCCAGTCCTACGGCATAATCTGCGCTCATCAGCAAGGCTTCAATAATCAGCGTGCCTGAGCCGCACATCGGGTCGACGATACTGTCAAATTGGGTGGTGTGAAAATTCACGCTATAGAGCAGGGCAGCCGCCAAGTTTTCTTTGAGTGGCGCTTCGGTCATCGCAGCACGATAACCACGGCGGTGCAAACTGGTACCTGATAAGTCTAGATACAATTCAGCTTGTTTGTCACCCACGGTAGCGACAATGCCAAAATCGGGGTTTTTATCGACATTGGGGCGACGACCGAACTGCTCGTTAAATTGGTCGGCAATCGCATCTTTGACACGCAGCATGGTGAATTGCTGGTTGGCTTGTACGCGCTTATCTAGGGTCAAACGAATCGCAAAGGTCTGCTGCAAATCAAATAACTGGGTCCATTTGACAGTTTTGGCAAAGGTATAGAGCTGATCTGCAATATCGTACTCGGGATTGATGTTCTTTTTGCCCAGTGGCAACAACACCCGCGATGCCACACGAGACCATAGGCAAACTTGATAAATCTGCGCCAACGTCAATGTCGCCATCAGCCGACCCGTGCGCTCAATTTGTGTATCTATACCAAAGCTTGCCAGCTCAGTTTGCAGGGGAATCTCTAGCCCATCGGCACAAGTGATTACAATGTGAAAAGTTTGCCCGACGGGCGTTGTATTGCTGTCTGTCATAAATACTGCCAAAAAAAGTCAAAGTTGATTAATGGCGTATTTTAGCATGATTAGCAAAGGACAAATGACAGAATGTCTGAAATTATGGGGAAGTTTTTACCGATGGGGCTGCTTCGCTTGGCATTGCGCTTGGCATTAAAAGCTGCATATGAGGGTAAGGTGTGGCAATGCCGGCATCATCGAGTGCTACTTTGATTTGTTCGCGTAGATTTTCTTTGATAAATGGCATTCGAGACACGTGTGGCGGATTGACCCAAAACCGCACGATAAAAAACACCCCAAAATCGCCAATTTTATCCACTGTCGCTGTGGGCGCAGGACGCTCTAATACCTCTTTGGTGTTGGCTAAAATATCAAGGATAATAGCGCGAGCAGTTTCGATATCCGCTTCCAACGCGATACGCACTTCAATATCAAAACGAATCAGATTTTTGGCAGTTAAATTAATGACTTCGGCTGAGGCAACGGTTGAATTGGGGAAAATCACGGTGATATTGTCACGGGTCAAAATTTGGGTAGTGCGCAGGGCGATTTGCACCACTTTGCCTTCTTTTTCATTAATGCTGACCCAATCACCGACTTGAAACGACTGCTCAATCAAAATGGTGATACCGGCAATAAAGTTGGCAAGTGTGGCTTGTGCGGCAAAACCCACTGCGATACCTGCAATCCCAAGACCTGCGACCACAGACACAATATCAAAACCAAACTGCGACATCACCGAGGCAATCCACAATACGATGATGAGCATGGACAACAAATTGTGCAGTAGTTGTTCAATCGACGCGTTTAGCCCATAATTTTTGAGCATTTTTTGCATCAAATAACCGAGGTTGTACCACGCCATATAAAAAATCACTGACCAAATACCGGCTTTGGCAGTGGCTTTGACTGTTTCAGGTTCAAAATTAAGCTGACTCATCACCGCAAGCAAACTTGAAAACAACCACATCAACCGTGCGATGAGCCTTAACGATTGGCTGTATTTACTGTCTTTGGCGATAAAACGGGCAGAATTGATGAGCAATAAACTTAACCGATAGACCACGCCCAAAATTGCCAACAGCACCATAATTTTGATGCCTGTACTGGCAAGTTTGGAGAGATACAGCGGCCAATTAACCGCTTCGTCTTCGAGCGAACCACCGACTGCTTTATAGACGTCATAATACAAGTCGTGATAGATATTTTTAAAAAATTGGTTCACGGACATACAATGAGTGATCTCGAGTCAAAAAATCAAAATAAAATAAGGCGTTTGGGTTAATTTAGGTTAGTTTGGGTTAAAGGGTGGGCAATATCGCAAGTAATTTATCAATATGCCCCTTGGCGCGGACATTGCGCATCTCATGAACCAGCTTGCCTGCGTTGTCGAAAATTAACGTTGAACGTACCACGCCAAGGCTGACTTTGCCGTATAGTTTTTTCTCGGCAATGATGCCAAAATATTGGCAAAGCTGTTCATCGGTATCACTCACCAGCGCAAAATTAATTTGTTGGTTGGCGATAAATTTTTCATGGCTTTTGACACTATCTCTTGATACGCCAATGACTTGGTAGCCAAGCTGCTGCAATTGGGTCAAATGCTGGCTAAAATCTTGCGCTTGCACACTACAGCCTGAGGTGTTGTCTTTTGGATAAAAGTACAGAATCAAGCCTTTGTCTGACTGCTTTGCGTAGTCTTGCAGGTTGATTTGACGCTGGATAAATTGCGGCTGCGCTGTAGCATGACGGCTGGTATCCGCTTCAACCGTGGTGACCAAAAAATTGGGTAGTTGAGTCATGGGCATTTCCCAAGCAAAAATTGAACTAACAATATCAGAAAGCCAGATTGAGTACAAACTTCTTCATGCGACAAAATAAAAAAAGACCAGTAAACAACTGGTCTGGTGGTGCGGCGCTATCGATTATGGTATTGAGTGTAACCAATTAGGGACGGGCTTTATTAAATTTAACGCCGTTGCCACACGCTTTCATACGAGCACTGATGGTTTGAAAAGTTTTGTTTTGGCGAACGTCTTTGCCACTTTTTACCCAGGTATCAAGCTCATTTTTTTGCGCTTGGGTGATTTTTGCTTGTTCATCTACCACACAAGTACATACTTTTTTTGCAGAAGCGGCATCAGTGATGTGTTTTTCGGTCATTTGGGTGGCGCAAGCATTGACGTATTGTGGGTTGGCAGCATGTGCGGCAAACGGCAAAACCATGCTAGCAAATAGGGTCACGATGGCTGAATGTTTCATAGTTTATCCTCATAAGAGACAGCAGTATAGAACAGCAGGTGTTCAATCGTACAATGGCTAGCTTTACCGTTGACGCAATAAAGCTGGCAGGATTTGATGATGATAGATTACTGATAAATAGTCGGGTCATCTATTTCAGCTTGTAAAAAACCTTGCTGTCGTAAATAACAGCTATCGCAGTGCCCGCAGGCGCGTCCTTCGCTATCTGCGCGGTAGCATGACACGGTCAACGCATAATCAACCCCCAAAGATACCCCAAGCTTAATGATTTCTGCTTTACTTAAATGCAACAATGGCGTTGCAATGTGGAGATGATTGCCCATCACACCGGCTTTGGTAGCGAGATTTGCCATCTTTTCAAAGGCTTCAATATATTCAGGACGGCAGTCAGGATAGCCTGAGTAATCGACTGCATTGACGCCAATCACAATGGCATTGGACTGTGTCACCTCTGCCAATGCCAGCGCATACGACAAAAAGATGGTATTACGCGCAGGTACATAAGTAATTGGAATGCTGTCATTATGCTGATTATCGCTAAAATCTGTTTGTTTGGCATCGGGTACCACCAGCGAAGCATCGGTCAACGCCGAGCCACCTAACTGTGCCAAATCAATATGAATAATACGGTGGTTGACTTGGGCAGTCGCGGCGATTTTTTTGGCGGCATTAAGTTCGCTATTGTGGCGCTGACCGTAGTTAAAGCTTACCGCTGTGACGTTGGCATAATTGGCTTTTGCCCAGTAAAGGCAAGTCACGGAATCTAGCCCGCCCGAGAGTAAGACGACGGCGTTTTGTGGTGTGGTTGATGTACTCATAAAAATTTACTAACGACAAAAAGCGTATTTTATCAGAACTTAAGCAATTGTTGATGGGAAAATATGGGGCTAAAAGTAGTCAACGCAATATTAGCCAAAAAACATTTCAAAAAACTGCTATCACTACCAGTAAATATTTGCGTATTCCACTAAAAAAACTTATAAAATAACCAAGAAGTTTTAAACCGAGCTTTAAACTACGTTATCTGACACTTTAGCCCAAACCATACCATTGTCGTCATTGCACCATTTTTCATTTTTTCTTTTTTTTAAGGTCACTCATGATAGTTCAAACCCATTTTGTTAGCCATACTGCCATCTTATCAGCCATAAGCGTTGGCTTGCTGTATTTGACAGGTTGTAGTGTTGCGCCCTCAACCGCCAAGCCCGATAGCAATACTATTAATACCCCTGCCACTATTCCTAACACCCAAGCGAACCCAGATACCCAAGCACTCACCACGCGTTCGCTAGACAAGGCGCTACAAAAATGCGCCAGCGAGTTTTTGGAGAAAACCCAGCCGACAATGACCGCCAAGCTGTCGCAAAAAACCTACCCCCTGTGCTTTAATGGCTTTGCGGTGATGTATTCGGGGGTCACCAAAACCCCGATTTGGGTCGCTGAGCATTTGACGCGACAACGAATAACGGCTGCCAAAACCTTGGTGAGAGAGGGTAACTTTCATGAAGAAACTCGCCTGCCAACCGAGATGCGTAGCTTATTGAGCGATTATACCCGTACCGGATTTGACAGAGGGCATTTAGCGCCCAATGCTGATATGGCAAACCCGGACTCACAATTTGATAGTTTTAGTTTAGCCAATATCGCCCCACAAACGCCTGACAACAACCGTAAAACTTGGGTAAAGATTGAAACACAAACTCGCAACTTGACCAACCAATACGGCTCAGCTTATGTGGTGACAGGGGTGGCATTTCTAACACCGGAAGTCAAACGGCTAAAAAATCGTGTGCTGGTGCCATCGCATTTTTTTAAAGCGGTATATTTGCCATCACAACATCAAGCGATGGCATTTTTTAGCCCGAATGATGATAGCGGAACCGTTGAAAAAATTAGCCTAAGCACCCTTAAAAAACGCACCGGGGTCAATGCGTTTCCCAGTTTACCAAGCAATGTAGCGACTATTTCACCATAACCACAAGCAGTAATTAGCAAGTCAAAAACTAGCAAATTAGCAACTAAACAAGGGAAAAAGATGAGTGCTTTTAAACCATTTCAAAATGATAGCCAAAGCGTTGGCTTGGGCGAATTTACCCTTGAGAATCAAGGAGAGCAAGTCAATCTCTATGGCAGTGCGACGTTTACGTTGGATAAACAAAGTTTAGCCACGGCAAAACAACTGCAAGATGTGTTGAGCCAAATCGTTGCGTATTTAGAAGCCCATCAAGCGCAAACGGTGGAAAAATCTACTATTCAACAGCAGCAAGCGTCGCACGTGGACGAAGTGAATAACCCTTTCTTATAAATAAAAAAAGCGCAAATCAAACAATTTGCGCTTTTTATGGGCAAGCTAGGCATTAAAACTTATGGGCAAGCTAGGCATCAAACTAGGCATTAAAACTGATAGTTAAAGCCAATTTTCGTTTTGCTATCGACACGGTTATCAACCAGTGGGCTGTCTTTTTGCTCATCGCTCAAATACTCTAAATGCTGACTGATAAACGCACTCCAGCGTGGCGAAATGGCGTAACTGGCGCTGACATTGACATAGGGAGTGATGCTACTATCAGCGTTATAAGCTTTTATTCCTGTGCGTAGCGATTCTTGCTCAGAAACACCAAAGTAGTAGTTGTTGTACTTGTCATTGTACCACTGCAGTCCTAACTCAGGATAAATGGTGATTTTATCATCCATTGCTTTAAATCTGCTTAAGTGCGCCACTTTTGCGCTAGTACCATCACTGCGACCTAAGGCATCAGTTTCCAGTTGCACTTTAAAACCACCATACGGGGTGATGCGCATATAGCTAGTGCCCACCATAGCAGACCATTTACGCTCATCGAGTCCTTTTAACGCCGCTGTACTCGCATCGTCTGGATCAAATGAACGGCTATCGTAGCTTGCGGTCAATCGCCATTCGTTTTGTGCATCTTTGTAGGGATAATAGCCCGCTTCACTGCCTTCAATGTAGAGTCGATTGTTGTCATAAAATGCCTGTGGCATGACCGTAACATCATTGTCCTTGTCGTACGCATAATGATTGATTGACGCGTTTAACCCTAGTTTAAAGCGGGCATTGGTATCCACTGGCATAGAGGCTGCGTGGGCAAATGTTGTGCCCAACATACTGGCAAGTACCAGACAAGGCGCGAAAAATTGTTTCATAAAAACATCCTGTGAGAGTGGGTCATACAAAAAAGTGCTGACAGGCGTAAAGCGTAGAAAATAACAACCAATTTGCCTGTGAACCATACAGCAAGATGATAAATTTATTATGGCTTGACTTCCTCCCCTCCCTAAAGTGAGGGGATTCCTTCTACAAGACGGTTAAGCCCAACCGCAAGAATGTTCTTACTGGCGTTAATATCTCTATCATGCCGTGTGCCACACGTTGCACAAGTCCATTCTCTTATTCGCAAACCTGCTCTACCGCTCAAGCTACTGGACATATCGCCACAGCACGAGCAAGTTTGGGTAGTGTATTTCTCATTTACGATTTCAAAACGGCAACCTGCGTTCTCGCATTTATAGGTCAGTTGTCGCTTGAGTTCAAACCAACCTGCATCGTAAACCGATTTGGCTAGTTTGCCTTTTTTACTGTTAAATTGGGTAGTTCTAACGTCACCTACCACGATTAGGGCATTGTCTTTGACTAATTGGGTGGTGAATTTGTGGATTAGGTCTTGCCGTGTATGTTTGATTTTGGCATGGATCGCTTTGACACGCTGTTTGTTTTTGGCACGTTGGGCGGTGGCTAACGCTTTGGCATATTTGAGCGTTTGCTTGATTTGTAGTTTATCGCCATTTGAGGCGGTGGCACTGTCTTTTAAGCCTAAGTCAACGCCAATGCTACCTGTACCGCATGATTGTTTGGGGTAGTCTTTGACGGTGATACAGGCATACCAACGGTTACGGCTGTCTTGGACGATTTCTAGTGTGTTGATTTGGTAAAGCGATAGGTTGTAGCTGTCCCATAGGTCAATGACTAGTTTTTGTCCTTTGGCTAAACTAAGCTGTAAGGTGGATTTTAAGCCTTTTTTACCTGTTTGGTGTGTGGCGATGTGTTTGATGGCAGATTGTTTAAACGGTAGCCAACCGAGCGATTTACGCTTAGAGCTTGGGTTGTTGGTTCGCCAGTTTAGTTTGGCTTTTTTGAATTGGCGACGCGATTTGGCGTGGGTTTCATTGATGGCTTGGATAGTCTGACTGTGTAAGCCTAGCAGTTCACCACTACCTTTGGTATATTCGTTTAAATCATACGCACTAAAGAATTTGCCAGTACGCTTAAGATGCTCGTAGCTTAACGCATTGACATAGTTCCATACGAAATTAACCAAACCACTTAGGCGGTTAAGCTTTGCTGTGTGTTTATCTCGTATGCGTAGCTTGAGTGTTTTCATGCAAATTATTTTAGCAAAATTTATGCAAGCGTTATAGTGTATGAGTTGCCTTATATCCACCGCCTAAAGTCGGTGGTTTTACGGCAACGGAGGATAAAAACGAATGGGATTGTTGGCTTGAATACCCTCGATGCGCGGTGCCAAATCAATATTATGGGCAATTAACACCGTGATGTTTGGGTAGTTATCAATTTTGACCAAAAATTTTTGATGGCGGCTACCCTCATTATCGTCTTTTAGCACTTTAATCACCGTACCACACCCTAATACCTGTCGTTTAACGCTGGGATTTTTGGCTTGATAAGCTTGATTAATGACGGCGTTGTTGCATTGAATATTTGTTGCCTGACGTTTTTTGTCAGTATAACTTGCTGAATTTTTAGCCGTCTGTTGATTGGACTTTGAGTCCACTAACGGTGAATTTGGGCTTGCTAACTGGCTATTTCCGCTTTGGTTTTGGCTTTTATTTTGCCTTGGCTGTTGGTCGGCATTGCCTTCATGGGAACACCCAGTGACAAAAATTAGCACCCCGAAAGTTAACGGGATGGCTATAGACTTTGCTAAGTGATAGTTCAATTTTTATTTAACCTTTATGGTTGAATGGGTCAATGAATCATTTGACTGAGTTTTCTTGAACTGAGTTGTTTTCTTGAACTGAATTTTCTTTAACTGAGTTTAGAGTTAATTTAATTGGGACAAAAGTTGCTCAAAATCAGAGCGTTTGACTGCACCGTTTTGTCTTGCTACCAGTTGACCGTTTTGGTAAAACAACAATACAGGCGGACCGAACACGGCTAGTTTTTTATAGATTGCTTGGCTATCCGGCGTATTGTCAGTCACATCGAGTTTGACAACTTGCCAGCTGGCTAAACTTTGCGGCGGGTTGGCAAAAATTTTATCCATGATACGACATTCAATGCACCACTCTGCGGTGACATCGACGACTAGCTTTGGATATTGCGTAAGCAAGGGTTCAAGCTCTGACAGTTTAGTGATTGTAATCGTTTGGGTGGTCTTTGTTGCCGTGAATGCCGATTGCCCTGAGGTATTCACAAGCTTGTTAAGCGGCTGCCAACTATCTTGACTACCTGAGGCAGTGCCTATCACAAGACACGCTGACCAAATCCATGCTAGCAATGCTAGTGCTTGAGTGAGTAATTGACCTTTTTTGCCCTGCCAGCGCCACAGCCATAAGCCAATCACAGCAAACCACAGCGCCCATAGCATCAGCATCCAGCTTGATAGCCATATACGCTCTATCATCAATAAAGCGACGCCAAATAACAGCAAACCAAAGCTGGTTTTGACCCAGTTCATCCACTCACCTGCTTTTGGCATAAAATTACCTTGGGTGGCGCCCAGTAAAATGAGCGGTGTGGATAGCCCAAGCCCCAATAAAAACAATGCGGCAAACCCCATCACAGGATCACCCAGCGCTGCCACACCTGCCAACGCACCTGCAAGGGGTGCCGTCACACAAGGGGAGACAACCAGCGCAGAGAACAAGCCCGTCAAATAACTACCACTTAAGCTACCGAGTCGATTTTCCCCAATTTGGCTGATTTTTTGGAACTTAACACGCAGCGCATGCGGCAATTGCCAGCGAATGACATCCAACATGTACAGTCCAAGCAGGATAAATAACCCTGCAAAAATTAGCAAAATGACAGGGTTTTGTAGCCAGTTTAGTATACCCAAAGATTGCCCAAATAACGCAACCACTGCGCCCAAAATGCCATAACTGGTGGCAACACCCAAACCATAACTGCCCGTGAGTAATAACCCTTTTTTGGCAGATGGACGATGTTGACGGGCAACGATATTGGCTACAATCGGCAGCATGGGTAACACACAAGGGGTAAACGCTAACCCTAATCCTGCTAAAAACAACAGTAATAATGCAACACCGCTATGTTTGGTCAATCCAAAAATATCTTGATTGCTAGCGCTAGCTGTCAAACTCGTTGCCGCCGCCGATGCAGCCGCGGGTTTAGTCATGACAGTTGTTTGGGCAGGTTGAGACGATGCCATAGATACGACAGGAGCGGATGCGGTTAACTGCGCTGAAGTTAAGACATCGGTGGCTGAAGCATCGGTCACTGTGGTCGATGCGACTTGCTGCCCCGCTGCGGCTGTACTGCCACTAGACAGCGCTTGTTTGGTAGACGGTGGGCTAGTTGCCTCATCGACGGTTTTAGCAGGGGTCAAGCTAGCAGATTGCTGAGTCGTTGTCGGGGCGGCATCGCTGGTCGTCGCCACAGTATTGGTGACTTTTGCTTGCGCCGTTTTTGACGTCATTGCGTCTGATTTTTTTGCGCCATTTTTGCTGGAAGCGGCCAATTGGGTGATGACAAATTTGGTCTTTTCAGGGGGATAGCAAAGTCCTACTTTGGCACAGCCCTGCCATTTGACCGTAGCAGGTTGTGAGGTGATTGCTTTATCCGCGCTCAAGGTGGTTGTGGCAGTAAAGGGTTGTTCAAACACAGGCACCCGACCAAAATCCGGGTCATCCACATAGGTCGGTGCTGCACTAAATTGTAGCGGCGTCGCTGTTACCCCGTCAGGCAATTGTAAGGTTAATTTATCCCGATACGCATAATAGCCTGCTTTGACATCCACATGAATGGTCACTACTTGCCCTTTTTGCTCAGTATAGACTTTAAAAGCCTCATGCACCGGTAGCGGCTTGTCTTTGGCGGTCAAGCTGGGATTGTCACTGCCGCCAAAAATCTCGCTTAAACTAATCGCTTGCGCGCTTGGCATAGTGAGGCTAGTGACAGCCAGTAGCGTACCAAGCAAACAGACATGACGACTCAAGGTTCGAAAACAACACAGGGGCGTAGGCATAGGGGATATATTTTTCAAAGACAACTTCTCATATGTTCTAAATTTATACGTTTCAGATTTATACGTTTTAAGCCACGTAATTATACTATGACGGCTAATTTTAGCTAATCCCTGTCCAAAAACCTAGCAAAAAAAATCAGAGTGCCTGACTCTGATTTCGTTAACCCAGTGAAAACACTAAACTTATAACTTAGCAAAAATGTCTGCGTCTTGACCTTCGCCGCCTTCTTTGCCATCAGCGCCCAATGAGAACAAATCATAGGTTCTGCCTTCGGTACCTGGGATAACGTATTGTAGGTCATTATCCCAGCCATCTTTCGGGAAACCGCCTTTAATATACCCGCCCTCTGGCCAGTTTTTGGCGCCTTGTGGTGGCTTATTTAAGGCTTCTAAGCCTTCTTGGGTGGTGGGATAGCGACCATTGTCCACTTTAAACATATCAATGGCATTTGAGGTGGTGGATAAAGCCGTTTCGGTGGTTTTGACGCGGGCTTTGTCACTTTGACCCACCACTTTGGGTACCACAAGACCTGCCAAAATTGCCAAAATGACAATCACTACCATGACTTCAATTAAGGTAAAACCTGCTTGACGATTTTTTGATACATGAGCACAACACATACGAATTTCCATTTTTTAGATTTTTAGCGCTTTTTGATAAGGTGTTAGGATTTTACACGGCTTTTTTGACAATTTGCATACCGATTTGGTTAATTTTGTTGGATGATTTAGCCATTAATTATTTGGCGATTAATTATTTGGCGGTTTTAGGGTTTAGCCTGCCAAATCATTCATATTGATAATCGGTAGCATCACTGCCATCACAATGGTCATGACAATCACCCCCATCAGCACCAACATCAGCGGCTCAAGTAGTGACAATAGCGTGCTAATCATATTGGTGGCTTCATTTTGCTGCATCGCTGCTGCACGCGTCAGCATGTCATCAAGCTCGCCTGAATTCTCACCGCTTTTAATCATTTGTACCATCATCGGCGGAAAATAATTACTGCGCTCAAGCTGGCTTGATAGGCTTGCGCCTTCGGTGACTTTTTCTGTGGCGCGCGCGACGGTATGTTTGATATGGGTATTGGTGGTGACTGCCGCGCCGATGGCTAGGGCTTCCACCAACGGTACCCCTGAACGTACCAAAATCGCTAACGTACTGGCAAAACGTGATGCGTTCAGATTTCGCGATAATTTACCAAAAACCGGTAACCGCAAGATAAATTGGTCAAAAGTGGCTTTGCCTGCCGCCGTTTTAATAAACTTCACAAATAAAAAAACCGCACCGATTAGCCCGCCTAATATCAGCCACCACCATTGGGTTAAGAGATTAGACAGTGCCAACACCACTTGGGTAATCCAGGGCAGCGCTTGCTCAGATTGTTCAAACACTTTGACAATTTTTGGCACGACAAAGCTCATCAAGCCCACCACCACTGCCACTGCCATCATCAGCAAAATTATCGGATACACCATCGCGCCTTGTACCTTTTTTTGCATGGCAAAGCGATTTTCGGTGTAATCGGCTAACTGGTTTAAAATCAAATCCAAATGCCCTGAGCGCTCACCTGCGGCAATGGTGGCGATATAAATCGCTGGAAAATTACCAGAGTCTTGTAGCGCGCTCGCTAGGCTATAGCCTTCCAATACTTTGGCACGCACGCCATGCATCAACGCTTTGACATGCGGTTTTTCACTTTGTTTGGCAATCGCTTGCAACGCTTGTTCAATCGGTATCGACGCTGCCAACAACACCGACAATTGGCGGGTGATTAATGCCAAATCATACGCACCCACCCCTTTTTGCCACAATCGGTTGCGACTGACATCGGTTTTTTGTACAGGTGAGACTTCGACAGGCAGTAAATTTTTATCACGCAATTGTTGGCGGATTAGCCTAGCAGAATCGGCTTCAAGAATACCTTGGTGTGACTTGCCTTGGGTATCCATGGCTTTGTACTGAAATGCGGGCATGTGAATTCCCAACGGGTAAAATTAGCGTTATTTTAAAGGCTTAATAGGCTGAAATAAAGACTCGTTTTCATTGCAATCATATTGTACCAACACCGATAGCTCATCGCGCAAGTCTTGTTTGTTAAAGCTATTGACCTCAGTAATCAGCATTTTCTCGATTCGTTTGTCAACGGCGTATTCACTGATTTGCGCACAATAGATGGCTAATTGATAAACTTGCGCTTTGAGCGACTCATCGAGTGATTGCAATAGTCTCACCAATTCTGCCACATTGATGACTTGGTAAGGGTAATTGGGAATCGCCGCCTCTTTTAATGGGGTGACTGAATAGTTGACACCGAGATGGGCAAAATAATAACAACTAAATAAATAACCTAAAATATGCCCGACAAAATAACCCCGGTCATTGTGATAGCATGCCACGCCCAAAAACTGAATCACGGTCGCCGCCAAACTATGCTCAAGACCGCGAAATTCAGCGGATGATGGCAGCAAGCCTACGGTTGGTAAGTTCATTAAATTTTTGCTTTGGCTGACAATCTGCCAACCAATCGGTCGCTGCGGCGGTAAATGATGGCTAATCGACATCACCAAATCATCGACGATATGTAAATTATTGAACAAATGCTGCAGTTGCATCAGCCCAACATTATCGCGCATATTTAAATATTTGGCGACTTGCAGTTTTTTAGTTTCAATAAACTGGGATTTTTTACTGGAGATATAAAATAACAGTTGGTTGGGATGGGAGTGCTCAAAATACTGGGTCACTGCGTTTTCTTGTGCATGAAACACGGCGGTGTATTGACTGGTAACATCCATTGGGTTAACACCACGATGGTCCATCGCAGGGTCTTCTGGATTGGGCTTGATGTGCAAGCCATGTGCTTCGACAGGTTGACCTTTGGTAGTTGAAGTTTCCATGTTGGCAATCGCAGCTGATAAAATATGGGACAGTGCTTGTCACTATATCATACCCCTGTCGACATAACCTAACAGATATTGCTATGAAAATAGACTGGGCATTCTTAGTTGCGATAAAACTCGCTCTAAGACATAGAGCTTACTATAAAAGTGGCGATAACCACAAAACCGCAGCAAACCTGCTTTTTTGTGGTTACTCAGGGTTCTCGACTACTGACTCATTCCTCGCTCAAGCTGTCAGCAAAATGCACACCATCGGTTCGAAACGACTGGCGGTATTTTCGTGGTGACATTTTATAGACGCGTTTGAATGCTTGGCTAAAGGTACTATCGGAGGCATAACCCACTAACTCACTGATACGGCTGATGCTATTTTCTTGTAGCCGCAAATACCGCGCTGCAAGACGAAGTCGATAGTCGGTTAAATAAGTTAACGGCGGCACCCCCACTACCTCACGAAAATGCTCGGCAAAACTACTGCGTGACATCCCGGCGACTTCAGCTAACTTATGAATGGTCCAATTGGTCTCAGGTCGATCATGCATGACTGCCAACGCCTTGGCAAGGTAAGGATCTTTCACAGCTTTTAGCCAATTATCCGTCGCTTCGGGCAAGTCCTCAATATAATTGCGCACACACTCAATCATCAAAATACTGGCGATACGATTGATAATGGTCATTTTGCCAAGTCGGTTCTGCTCAGACTCTAATGCCAAAAATTTGACACCCAAATCAAGCATAATCATTTTTTGCTCATCGTTTGATTCGCTTTCTGGCAAAATTTCTGGTAAAGCGCTGAGTAACGGGCGCGTAATCTCTCGATCGTAATGGCACACAATCGCCACCATTTCAGTTGTTTGCGCTGGCTCATCACCTTTGCTATGAATGACCGGGTTACCCAAGTAGATAGTTTCAACAGTCTGGTTGCTTAATAACGGGGCAATGTCAATTGATGGAATATCAGATTGCCCCACACCACAAATAATGTGTTTCTTGCCGCCTGGCACCATGACCACATCGCGCGCGTGTGCGTTGCGATATACATCATCGACCTTAATACTAATCCCACCTGTGGTAACCAAATAAAACACGATACAATCTTTTTTATCTAACTCAAACGACCACTCCCCAGTGGCGTGTATATAGTGATACTGAGTTTGATACAAATGTATATCTTCAAGCAACATACTGAGTGCATCCATTAATTTTTCCTAAGTTATTAACACAGCAATTTAAAAAAATGCAACATAAACTACAAACCAGCTAACTTACAAGCCAAACTTTAGTAATTGGACTTGAGATAAAAATTTAAAGACGTATACATAAACCGTCATCCTCGTTATCAGCAATCATATCATCTTTTACAGGCGCTGCTAGTTAAGTTTGAGTCTGTAGGTCTGCTAAAATCCAGTATTGCCAGTCGCAAAAATGCTTTATTTTTCAACGATTTCAAAGGGAATGGCATAACAGGTAATAATAATTAGTGGACACTTGTTATGGGTTGTACACTATCGGTAGGATGTTTGGGTGTTTAAGCAAATAAATAAGTGAATAAATAGCTAAGCAGCTAAACCTAATTAGCCAAATCAGCCATTTGGCTTTTTTTTGATTTTGATTTATTATCATGCTTTATTATCAATGGCTTAACTATAATCTATAACCATTACATCATCGCTGTGAATCTATGAATGCTCATCACTTGCGTAAACAGTTACGTCAACAACGTCTACGCTTATCCAAGCGCCACCGTAATCGCGCCGCTTATCAAGCACGACGAGGTTTAAACCGACTACAGCATCCTGCTTTAACTGGCAAAAACGTCAAGATCGGGATTTTTGCAGATGCCTTTGGGGAGATGCCTACCCAACCGCTGATGGATTGGGCAAGACAGCGCGGTTATCGTATTTATTTACCTGTCGTCACTGGCAAACATCAGCCGCTCGTATTTATCCAATTTAGCCAAAAAACTTGGCGACAATCTCGCCTACCCAAACACCCACTGGGTATGCGCCAACCTGAGAAAGGAAAAATGCTTAAAGTGGCGGCGCTTGATGTATTGTTTATGCCGTTAGTGGCAGCGGATAAAATTGGCAATCGTATGGGTATGGGTGGCGGTTACTATGACCGCACCTTAGCCAAGGCTAAAAACAAACCGCTTAAAATTGGCTGGGCTTATGATTTTCAATTGGTTAAAAAATTAAATGCTAATCCTTGGGATATCACGCTTGATGCCCTTATCACGCCTAGTAAACTATGGTTATTTAGACGCTATTTGGTGTCTAAAGAATGAATGGATAATAATTAGATGAACGATAAAAAAAACAATGACAGCATTCCAACTACCGCTTCAGATTCACCCACTAATAATGCCAAATTAACTGAAAATCTTAATGAATTAAGCGATGCAGAAATTGCCAGCGTGATGAATCCCGACAGATTAAATCAACTTTTAACCCAAGCGGATGCCTTTACCCGAGTGAATTCTGAAGACTTGGACGACTTTTAGATATATATAAATTAGACACGCATAAATTAGAGACATATAAACTAGCCTAAAAAATTAGCTAAGGATACATCAATATCACAGCGACATTAGGCTAAGTCTAGGATTGCAGTGGTTATTTTTAGCACTTTGTTATCATTTTATCGCACTCGGTTCGTTGTTTTTTCCCCCTTTGAATCACTAGCCTTGCAATTTTTTGCATTGACGCCATTTATATTTTTAAGTCTATCAGCAAGCCATCATTTGCTCACAAATGGTCAGTTGCTTGTTGTGTTATTTAAGGGGACATAGTATATGCAAGATGATGTTTTAATGACAAATCCAGAATCATCTGAATCGCAAGAATTCACTACGCTACCATTGTTAGCTTTACGTGACGTTGTGGTGTATCCACAAATGCAAATTGCTTTATTTGTGGGTCGTACGCCTTCAGTCAAAGCAGTCGAGCTTGCGCAAAATGAATTTGACAATAAAGTATTGGTGGTGGCACAAAAAGACTCACTATCTGAAGACATTGATGCCAGTAATCTATTTGAATATGGTACGGTGTGCCGTGTCGTCAATACCATGCCACATGAAAATGACGAAAATTGCATCAAAGTGCTGATTGAAGGTCTGTACCGTGCCAAATTGGTCGACATTCAAGACACCGATGAGGAAGAAGCGGTATTACTTGCCGATTTTGAAAAAGCGCCTATCACCGTGAATATGACGGCTAAAACGCAAAAATCGCACAAAGAAGCGTTAGTTGCTTTGTTTAGCAAATATGCCGAAAATCGCCTACGTAACTCACGCGAGTTGATTCGTGTGGCTGAGCGTATCACCCAACTTGAAGAGTTGGTCTATTTCATTGCGACGCGTGTCTCACTCAATTTATCGATTAAACAAAACTTTTTGGAAGTCGATGATTTGACTGCGCATATCAAAGCGTTGTCAGACTATTTGATTCAGCAAAGCGCCGAGCACAATATCGAGCAAGAATTACAAGAAGCGGTCCGTCGCCAGATGGAAAACAACCAGCGCGAGTATTTCTTAAATGAAAAAATGAAAGCGATAAAATCTGAGCTTTCTGACCTTCATGAAGAACGCGGTGAAAATTATGAAGATGACGACATTGCTGAGCTAGAAAAACGTTTAGCGGAAGCCGATTTGCCAGAAGCAGTGCGTAAAAAAGCAGAAAATGAGTTTCGTAAACTCAAAACCATGCCTGCTGCCTCTTCTGAGTCATCGGTCGTGCGCAACTATGTCGAGTGGATTTTAGACACCCCTTGGAACAAAACCAGTGATGTCTCAATCGACCTCAATAAAGCCCATGACGTGCTTGACACTGACCATTATGGTTTACAAGACGTGAAAGACCGCATCTTGGAGTTCTTGGCAGTGCAATCTCGCGTGGATACCTTAAAAGGTCCGATTCTTTGCTTAGTAGGTCCGCCTGGGGTGGGTAAAACTTCTTTAGGTGAGTCCATTGCCCGTGCGACAGGTCGTGAGTTTATCCGTATGGCATTGGGCGGCGTGCGAGATGAAGCCGAGATTCGTGGGCACCGACGTACCTATATCGGCGCTATGCCAGGTAAAATCGTACAATCACTTTCAAAAGTGGGTGTGAAAAATCCGCTATTCTTACTCGATGAAATCGATAAAATGGCGCAAGATTTTCGTGGTGACCCTGCTTCAGCGCTGCTTGAAGTGTTAGACCCCTCGCAAAATCATAGCTTTAACGATCACTACTTGGATATGGATTTAGACTTATCACAAGTGATGTTTATCTGTACCGCCAATAGTATGGATATCCCGCCTGCGCTACTTGACCGTATGGAAGTGATCCGTCTGCCAGGTTATACCGAAGATGAAAAAATCAGCATCGCGGATAAATACTTAGTACCAAAAGCGATTCAACAAAATGGCTTAAGTGATACTGAAATTGATATCACCGATGAGGCACTCAAAGCGATTGTACAACGCTATACCCGTGAAGCAGGTGTGCGTAACCTTGAACGTGAAATCAACAAAATCGCCCGCAAAGTGGTGAAACAAAATGTTGAATCATCGGGCAAAGACAAAGCGGAAGATAAAACCGCGGCACACAAATTAACGGTCGATAGTTCAAATGTCGCTGATTACTTGGGTGTGTACCAATTCGATTATGGCTTGGCGGAGCAAGAACCTGAAGTCGGTCGCGTCACAGGTTTGGCTTGGACACAAGTCGGTGGTGAGCTATTGACCATTGAAGCGGTTGCGGTGCAAGGTAAAGGTGAACTGAGTTTTACAGGTTCACTAGGCGATGTGATGAAAGAGTCAATTCGTGCGGCGATGACGGTGGTTCGTGCCCGTGCTGATAGCTTAGGCGTCAGCTATGATAAGCTCAAAGGCACAGATATACACGTGCATATGCCAGAAGGTGCGACTCCCAAAGACGGTCCATCTGCCGGTATTGCGTTAACGCTTGCGTTAGCCTCTGCGATGACAGGTATTGCCATTCGCCCCGATATTGCCATGACGGGTGAGGTTACTTTGCGTGGCAAAGTGTTACGTATCGGTGGCTTGAAAGAAAAACTGCTTGCAGCGCATCGTGGCGGTATCAAACACGTGTTGATTCCAAAATCCAATGAGCGTGACTTGGTTGATATTCCTGACAATGTCAAACAAGGCTTAAGCATCCAGCCAGTAGAAACGATTGATGAAGTATTTAAAGCGGCGTTGGTATCACAGCCTGTGGCGTTAAAACCCAATCAATTGCCAGTCGATGCCAGTGACGTTAGTTTAAAAAGCTAGTCTAAAAAGCTATTTTAAAGAGCTAGTTTAAAAAGCTAAGCTGCCACTGAAGTAAAAACTGAAATTAAAAAATAATGAAGTACAAAAAAAGCTGAGATTGATTCTCAGCTTTTTTTTGTGCAGGCAGAAATTATTCAACCGATTTTTCACGTGGCAAATCACCTTCTTGGGAGGCTGATGCCATGTCTTTATCCAACTCATAGAAGTTTTGGTTATCCGCCTTATCTTTTGATGCCAAGGCAAATTTATCACGTAGGTTATTGATTAACGCCTCTTCTTCGATTTGTTCTTTGACAAACCATTGTAAGAAATTAAACGTTGCCCAATCGCGCTCTGCCATGGCTTGGTCCACAAGTGCATAGATTTTTTTTGAATTTTCTAACTCATGTTGCCAAACGTCTTCGATACAGGTTTCAAGACTGACAGGGTTGTCACGCGGTGCGGGAATCGCTTCAATTTTAGCTTCGCCACCACGCTCGTTGATATAGGCTAAAAATTTGAACATATGGTTACGTTCTTCAGCCGAATGCTTGTAGAAAAAATCTGCAATACCTGGGTAATTGTTCACTTCCGCCCAGCTGCCTAGCGCAATATATGCCTGTGCTTGTGTGGCTTCTTCCATCATTTGCTTGTTTAACGCTTGTTCCATTGCGTCTGAAATACGTTTATCGTTTGACATGTTATTTTCCTCTGATGATTTTTTTGTGGCTAATTTTATAAGATGGCTAATCTTGACTAGACAACGTTATCACATGAGTTATCTCATGATTGGCTACCAAGATTGGCTATATAGTTGTTAAGGATAAAACAGATCGGAAGAGCG
>ERZ501011.164-NODE-164-length-20866-cov-7.514343_pt1 | contig 20866 bp, 18 predicted proteins | sample MGYA00248833_ERZ501011 | MGnify/ENA primary metagenome ERZ501011 (study PRJEB25958, sample SAMN03398530) | human skin metagenome | study: EMG produced TPA metagenomics assembly of the Human Skin Microbiome Metagenome (human skin metagenome) data set. | reverse complement strand
GCCGATGCGGGCACGGTCCGCGGCGACCAGATCCGTGGTGGTCGGGCCGACGATCAGGTCGATACCTGCGTCGTCGTAGCCGGGTTGCGCTTCGCGGATCGCGGCGGTGGTGATGGCGTTGACCGCGGTCGGTTCGGGTTCGACACGCAATTGCCGTTCGCCGGCGCGGGAGACTGAATCGATGTCGTCGGCGAGGCGTTTGAGCCTGCTGGTGGCGCTGCGGATGACCCCGTACATCTGTTCGCCGGGGGTGCGGATGCCGTCTTCGGCGGCTTCGATCTGCGCGGCGATCGTGGTGATCGGGGTGCGGAGTTCGTGGGCGAGGTCCGAGAGCATCTGCTGGCGGATCTCCTCGGTGGTGTCGAGCTGCTCGGCGAGCCGGTTGACGCTGCGGGTCAGGTCACTGAATTCGCGGCCGAGTCGGCTGGGCGGGACGCGGACGGCGTGGTTACCGGCGGCGATGTTCGCGGTCGAGGTGACCACGGCGCTGATCGAGCGTTGCACCCGGCGGGTGATCAGCCAGCTGACCACCAGTGCCAGCACCACCGAACAGAGCAGGGCGACCGACACGGACACGATCAGCGACGAGGCGAACGCCTCCTCGACGTGCTTGGCCTGCGGGGATGTGGTGGGCAGGCCGGCGTGGGCCATGTGGGTGTGGAACAGGTGCGGCGCGACTGTCCAGGCGACCAGGGCTGAGCTTGCGGCGCCGGCGGCGATCACGGCGGTTTGGGCGATGAACAGGCGGGTGGTGAATCCCGAGCGTTGCCGTCCGCCGGCCCGCCGACCGGCCCACGGCTTGCTCATCGTTGCGACCGGCCGTCACCCATTCGGTACCCAATCCCGCGGATGGTGCGGATGTAGCGGCGTTCGGCCGCGGTGTCACCGAGTTTGCGACGCAGGCTCGCGATGTGGACGTCGACGACGTGGGCGTCGCCCACCCAACCGGGACCCCAGAGCTCGGAGAGGAGCTGATCGCGGCTGAACACCATGCCTGGTCGGCGGGAAAGCACATCGAGCAGGTCGAATTCAGTGCGGGTGAGCGCGATCGGTTTCCCCGCGAGGTTCACTTCCCGCCCCTGCGGGTCGATCACCAGCTCGTCGATGCGGCGTTCCCCGGGCAGCGGCATGCCAGTGGCGTTGACGGTTCCGGCGCGCGGCCTGCGGAGCATCGCTTCGATCCGGGCGATCAGCTCGCGGGGGCTGAACGGTTTCGTCAGGTAGTCGTCCGCTCCCACTGACAGGCCGACGAGGGTGTCGACCTCGTCGGCGCGGGCAGTGACCATCACCACGTAGGCGTCGGAGAAGGTGCGCAGTTGCCGACAGACCTCGACGCCGTCCAGCGACGGCAAGCCGAGGTCGAGCACGACGACGTCTGGGGGCAGGCGGTGCGCAGCGGTCACCGCGGCGGCGCCGTCACCGCTGATCTCCACGTCGAAGCCGCTGCGCTGCAGGTAGTCGGCGATGACCTCGGCGAGGTCGGGTTCGTCCTCGATGACCATCGCACGCAGGCCCAGCTTCGGCCGCGGCTCGGTCACCGCCGCCGGCCTGGGCTCGGCAACAATCGCATCCATGCCTCCCATCGTGGCCTGACGGTATGCCGACGGTCGACCTGGGACGGCGATCTTGAGCAAATCTTGACCTCGAGCAAACGTAACAGCCCAGTTACGGCACGCACAGTCGAAAGCGATCAGAAACCCCTCACCGGACTGATCACGATGTGACCCGCCTTCACCGGGCGGGCCACAGGCGCGCCGCCCGACCGGCTCCCCAGCCGATGCCGCAGCGGAACTCTGCTGCGGGCGGGCGGCGTCGCCGCACACCCGCGAGATCCTGCTTCGCCCTCCGAAAGGAATACCCCGACGTGAGCCTCCACGTGACCACGGTTCCCGCCCAACAACCGCCAGTACCGCTGCATCATCCGGCGTTGCCATACCGGCAGTTCGGCGAACCTACGGCGTCGTCGGACCGGCCTGGCGCGTTGGTGGGGAACACACCGGTGATGCGGGTCGCCGAGCCGTTCGCACCCGCCGGACATGGTTTCTGGGCGAAACTGGAGGGCTTCAACCCTGGCGGGATGAAGGACCGGCCCGCTCTGCACATGGTCGAGCGGGCGAAAGCGCGCGGCGATCTGGCGCCAGGCGCACGGATTGTCGAATCAACCAGTGGCACCCTGGGACTCGGCTTGGCGTTGGCGGGGATCGTGCACGATCATCCCGTGACACTGGTGACCGACCCGGGACTGGAACCGATCCTCACCCAGATGCTCGCCGCCTACGGCGCCCGGGTGGATATGGTCACCGAACCGCACCCGAGCGGCGGGTGGCAGCAGGCCCGCCGGGACCGCGTCCAAACCCTCCTGGCCGCCGATCCAACGGCCTGGTGCCCGGATCAGTACACCAACCCGGACAACGTCAGCGCCTACCAGCCCCTGGCGCTGGAACTGCTCACTCAGCTCGGGCACATCGACGTCCTCGTCTGCTCCGTCGGCACCGGGGGCCACTCCGCCGGGATCAGCCGCACTCTGCGGCAGTTCCTGCCCGACGTCGAGCTCGTCGGCGTCGACACGATCGGATCGACCATCTTCGGTCAACCCGCGCACAAACGGCTCATGCGCGGTCTCGGCTCGAGCATCTACCCGGGCAATGTCGACTACTCGGCGTTCTCCGAGGTGCATTGGGTCGCCCCCGCCGAATCGGTGTGGGCGTGCCGGGCCCTGGCATCGACGCACTACGCCACCGGCGGCTGGAGCGTCGGAGCAGTCGCACAGGTAGCCGGGTGGATCGCCGGCACCCGCTCACCGGACACAGTCGTCGCCGCGATCTTCCCCGACGGCCCACAGCGGTACTACGGAACCGTGTACAGCGACGATTACTGCCACGCCAACGGCATCGACCCGGCCATGGCGCCGCCGTCCGCGCCGGTAACCATCGCCGACCCCACCGCGACCGTGGTGACCCGATGGTCACGGTGCAAGGCGGTCCGCGACCCTCTCAATGCGCGATGACCGGACCGATCGCCACGTTCCGCACCTTCGACCGGCCCAGCCAGGTGTTGATGGTCAACCAGTTCACCATCAACCTCGGCTTCTACATGCTCATGCCCTATCTCGCCGGATACCTGGCCGGGCCCGTCGGGCTTGCAGGGTGGGCCATCGGTCTGGTGATGGGAATCCGCAACTTTTCTCAACAGGGCATGTTCCTGGTCGGCGGCACGCTGGCTGACCGGCTCGGTTACAAGCCGCTGATCGTCGCCGGGTGTCTGCTGCGGACCGTCGGGTTCGCTCTGCTGGCCACCGTTGATTCCCTGCCCGCCCTGCTTGCCGCTTCCGCGGCCACCGGGTTCGCCGGCGCCTTGTTCAACCCCGCGGTGCGCGCCTACCTCGCCGCGGACGCCGGAGACCGACGCATCGAAGCGTTCGCGATCTTCAACATCTTCTACCAGGCGGGGATCCTCGTCGGCCCCCTGGTAGGGGTGTTGCTCATGGCGTTCGACTTCCGCGTGACCTCGCTGGTGGCCGCGCTGGTGTTCGCCGCGCTGACCGTCGCGCAGATCCTCGCTCTGCCTCGCGATCGCCGCGAGGGTGCGCCTGCTTGCGAGCCGCGGCGCTCGGTGCTGGCGGACTGGCGGATCGTGGCCGGGAACCGGCAGTTCGTCCTGTTCGCCTGCGCGATGATCGGATCGTACGTGCTCTCGTTCCAGGTGTACTTGGCGCTGCCGTTGCACGCGGCGGCGATCACCGGCAGCGAACCGTCGTCGACGTACCTGGTGGCGTCGGTGTTCGTGGTCACCGGGATCATCGCGGTCGCCGGGCAGCTACGGATCACCAGCTGGTTCCGCCGTCGATTCGGCCCCACCCGCAGCTTGGGAGTGGGTATGGCGGTGATGACCAGCGCGTTCGTGCCGTTGCTGGTGGTACCGACCGCGACGCTGGCCGGGAAGGCCACCGCTGCCGGTGCGCTGCTTGTCGCTGCCGCCGGCCTGGCGATCGCGACCGCGACCGTCTTTCCGTTCGAGATGGACACCGTGGTCAACCTTTCCGGCGATCGGCTGGTCGCCACCCACTACGGGCTGTACAACACGGTCGTCGGCGTGGGGATCCTCGCCGGGAACCTGGGGACCGGCGCGCTGTTGTCGCTGGGTGTGCGCCTGGGGTTTCCGGGGTTGATCTGGGCGGTGCTGATCGCTATCGGCGCCGCGGCGACGATAGCGTTGGGCGCCCTGCATCGCTCCGGCGCACTGACTGGATCTGAGCCGTCCGGCACGTCCCATCGACGACCTGCTGTGGCCGGTCGGCACCGGCGGTAGCAGGCGGATGCGGCGTCAGTAGTCGAAGGCCGCGCGGGTGCGTTCACACGCCGAACCCGGCGGGTTTGCTCCGCCGGGTTCGGATGGGAGAACCTTGGTTCAGGTCGTAGTCACGTCCGTATCCTTCCCCAGCTCAGCGGCTGGTGTGCGCCGCAGCGTGACCAGAGCTATCCCGGAGCCGACCAAAGCGATTGCTCCAGCGCCAAGGAAAGCGGCGGAGAATCCGTCAGTGAGTGCCTGCGGGTTGCCGAGTTGGTCGGCGCCGAACGCGGCGGCGACGGCGGTCATCGCGGCGAGCCCGAGCGCTGATCCGACTTGGTAGCTGGTGTTGACGATGCCTGCGGCCAGACCGCCTTCCGCGGGGCGGGCCGACGAGATCGCGGTGCCCAGCGAGGGGATGAAGGCCAGTGACATGCCGAGTGCGGCGACGAGGGAGGCCGGCAGTACGTCGACCCAGAAGGTGCCGTCGGGTCGGATCTGCGATAGCCATCCCATGCCGGTGGCGAGGATCAGCAGTCCGGCGACGATCGGGACCTTCGGCCCGAACGCACCCATGATTCGGGGCGCGAGCACGATCATGCCGAGCATGATCAGCGCGGTCATGGGCAGCAGTGCTGCTCCCGATGGGAACGCGGTGTAGTTGAGGACCTGCTGCAGGTAGAGGTTGAGGAAGAACCACATCGGAATCCACGCGCCGCCGAGCAGGATTTGGGCGAGGTTGGCCGCGCCCAGGTTGGGGGTGCGGAAGATCGACAGCCGCATGAGTGGTTCACGACGCACGGCCTGGGAGACCACGAACGCGACCAGCAGGGCCGCGGCTACGCCGAGTGCGATCCAGGTCTCGCCGGAGCCCCAGCCGGCCTCGGGGGCACGGACGATGCCGTACACCGCTGCGGCGAGGCCGAGGGTGACGGTCAGCGCTCCGAAGATGTCCACCGAGCCACGGCCGCCCATCGCCCCGCCGGGCATCAGGGCCGGGGTGGCGATGAGGGCGATCGCGGCGATAGGGATGTTGATGAAGAAGACCCAGGGCCAAGAGATGTACTCGGTGATCACGCCACCCAGGAACACACCGGCGGTACCTCCGGCCGGGGCGGCTGCGCCGTAGAGCGCGAGAGCCTTGGTGAGCTCCTTCGGGTTCGCTCCGAAGATCATCATCAGCAATGTCAGCGCAGAGGGGGCGATCAATGCGGAGCCAGCGCCCTGGATGGCGCGGCCGGTCAGTTCGATACCGACGTTGGTGGCGAGCCCGGCGACGAGAGAGCCGACGAGCAGGACGAGCCAACCGGTCGCGAACATCCGGCGGGCGCCGAACAGGTCGGACAACCTACCGCCGAGCAGAAGCAGGCCGCCGAGGGCGATGACGTAGGCGTTGAACACCCACGACAGGTTGTGCTGGGTGAACCCGAGGTCGGCCTGCATCTGCGGCAGGGCCACGCCGATGATCGAGGTGTCCATGATGACCATGAACTGCGCGGTGGCGATCAAGGCGAGTGCCCACCAACGGGTGGTGCCTCCTCCTGCTTTGCTTTCGGTACCCCATCATGTACTCCATTCCGGTAGGGGGTATACGCCCGGCCGGAGGCCGGTGGCGGTTCTACTGCGTGCGGGATTCAGTCGGTGGAGACGCTGCGGAATCCGCGCAGCCGCAGACTGTTGCCGACGACGAAGACGCTGGAGAGGGCCATCGCCGCGCCGGCGAGCATCGGGTTGAGCATGCCCGCCGCGGCGACAGGAATCGCGGCGGTGTTGTAGGCGAAGGCCCAGAACAGGTTCGTCTTGATCGTGCTCAGGGTCTTGCGGGACAGGCGGATCGCGTCGACGGCACTCCGCAGATCACCGCGCACGAGGGTGATGTCGGAGGCCTCGATCGCGACGTCGGTGCCGGTGCCCATGGCCAGGCCGAGGTCCGCCTGCGCGAGGGCCGGGGCGTCGTTGACGCCGTCGCCGACCATCGCGACGACCTTGCCCTGCTCCTGGAGCCGCTTGACGACCGCGACCTTGTCCTGCGGCATGACTTCGGCGATCACCTCGTCGATGCCGACCTCAGCGCCGATCTGCTGCGCGACGGCGGTGTTGTCTCCGGTGAGCAGCACGGGCGTCAGGCCCAGGGCCCGTAGTTCGCGGATCGCCTGGGCGCTAGTCGGTTTGACAGTGTCGGCCACGACTAGGATGCCCTTGGCCGCACCGTCCCAGCTCACGGCGACGACGGTCTTGCCCTCGGATTCTGCGCGCGCTTTGGCGGCTGCCGTGTCTGCGCTCAGCGAGACCGCCCAGTCCGTCAGCAACGACTCGCGGCCGACGATCACGGCGTGGCCGTCGACGACGCCCTGCACACCCTGACCCTCGATGTTGGCGAAGCCCTCCGGATCCGGCAGTGCTCCGGTGGCCTCCGTCGCCGCGGTGGCAATGGCCTGCGCGATCGGGTGCTCGGAAGCGTTTTCCAGTGCGCCTGCCAGCCGCAGCAGTTCGTGCTCGTCCACGCCGTCCTCAGCGATCACCTCGACGAGCGTCATCTTGCCGGTGGTGACCGTTCCGGTCTTGTCCAGGACGATGGTGTCGACCTTGCGGGTGGACTCCAGCACCTCCGGCCCCTTGATCAGCACGCCCATCTGCGCGCCGCGGCCGGTGCCGACCAGCAGCGCGGTCGGGGTCGCCAGCCCCAGTGCGCACGGGCAGGCGATCACGAGGACCGCGACCGCCGCGGTGAATGCCGCCGCGATGGGGAAGCCGGCGCCGAGCCAACCGCCGAGGGTGATGACCGCGATCGCGATGACGATCGGCACGAACACGCCGGAGACGCGGTCGGCGAGCCGCTGGACCTCCGCCTTGCCCGTCTGCGCGTCTTCGACGAGTCGCGCCATCTGCGCCAGCTGCGTGTCCGCGCCGACGCGGGTGGCGCGCACGACCAGCCGACCACCGGAGTTGACCGTCGCTCCGGTGACCGAGTCACCGGCGGACACCTCGACGGGCACCGATTCGCCGGTGAGCATCGAGGCGTCGATCGCGGAGGACCCCGCGGTGACGGTGCCGTCGGTGGCGATCTTCTCGCCGGGTCGCACGACGAACTCGTCGCCGACTGCGAGGTCCGCGACGGGGATCCGCACCTCGGCCCCGTCGCGCAGCACCGCCACGTCCTTGACGCCGAGTTCGAGCAGGGCGCGCAGCGCGGCGCCGGCCTGCCGCTTCGAGCGCTTCTCGAAGTACCGCCCGGCGAGGATGAACACCGTGACTCCGGCGCCGACCTCGAGGTAGATGTTCGCCGCACCGTCCGACGGTGCGATGGTGAACTCGAAGCCGTGTTTCATTCCCGGGGTGCCGGCGGTGCCGAGGAACAGCGCGTACAGCGACCACAGGAACGCTGTCAGGGTGCCCATGGAGATGAGCGTGTCCATGGTTGCTGTGCCGTGCTTGAGGTTCATCCACGCGGCCCGGTGGAATGGGAAGGCGCCCCACAGGATCACCGGCGCCGCCAGCGCCAGGGATGCCCACTGCCAGTTGGTGAATTGCAGTGCCGGGGCCATGGCCATCGCGATCACCGGTACCGCCAGCACGGCCGAGCCGATCAGGCGCTGCCGCAGGGACGTCAATTCGGGGTCGGGCTCGTCGCCGCTGTCGGGATCGTTGGCGTTGCCCTCGCCCACCGCCCGGGCCCCGCCTGCGGGGGCCTGGGGTACGGTCGCCGAGTAGCCGGTCTGCTGCACCTCGTTGATCAGCTGCTGGGTGTCGTACCCCTCGGGCACATGGATTTTGGCCTTCTCGGTGGCGTAGTTGACCGTCGCCTCGACGCCGTCGAGACGATTGAGCTTGCGTTCGATCCGGTTCGCGCACGATGCGCAGGTCATCCCGCCGATCGCCAGCTCGACGTCCTTACCGCCCGAAGGCGCTCTCACGCTCATATCTTTCCTCCGTGTGTCATTAGTGCTCTAGTGCCCGGATCCGTGCGACGGCGCAGCCCCCGCGTTCCCGCCCTGCTCATTCCGGCCCTGTCCGGCGTCGACGACGTACTGCGCGGTGCGCACTACGCCGTCGACCTGGAAGTCCAGGTAGAGCAGGTACCGGCCTGCGGTGGGTACCTCCGCGGCGAACCCGATGTCGGGGCCGGATGTGGCGCCCGGTCGCGGGTCCTCGCCGGTGGCGTGTACGTGCAGGTAGGCGAGGTCGCCCTCGCGCAGCGCCACCAGGTGGCCGTACGCACCGAGGTAGGGCTCGAGGCCCGTGACCGGCGCTCCGTTCCTAGTGATCGTCACCGTGAGGTCGCTCGATCCGCCGGAGACGAGGTCACCGCTCAGGGTGGCGGTGAACCCGTCCACCTGCGCGGTGCGGGAGACCTCGCGCCGCTGGGCGGCGGATGCACCGTCGACCTGGACGGTCCGCGTCAGTGTGGTCGAGCCCTTCGCGCCGGCCGGGGTGAAGTCGGCGTAGACCCGGTAGGAACCGGGTTCGGGCCAGGTGACCGGCACCGACCAGCGGCCGCTTCCGGTGTCGAGCGCCGGATGCAGGTGCTGATAGTGCGCGCCGTCGGCGCGGACGGCGATCAGGTGCAGCCGCTTCTCGTGCGCGACGTCGAACTCGCGCACCGGCTCTCCCTGCCGGTCGAGCACCGTGAAGTCCACACTGCCGGCGACATTCGGCACGCCCGGCGCCGTCACCGGCCCCAGGGTGTACCCGTCCGCGCTGAGCGAGACGCCCTTGATTGCGGCCGCAGCCGGGGCGGCGGTGTCGGCTGCGGTAGCGCTGCTGCCTGCTTGATGCTCCGACCCGGCGTGCGAGCTCGTGCTGCCTCGCTCCCAGCCGGCGACGACGGAATCGGGCACCACGGCGCCGGCGATGCCGTAGGCGCCGGCGAAAGCCACCACCAGCCCGGCCCCGTACGCGGCGAGCTTCTGCGCCGCGTTCATCGGTCACGCACCGCCGAATAGCCGGCCTCCTCGACTGCCGCGAGGACCCGGGCGTCGTCGATGTCCTGCGCCGCCGTCACCCGCAGCCGTCCGGTCTGAGCGCTCACCTCGATCGATTCGACACCGGCGATCAGGCTGACCTCCTCGCGGATCGACGTCTCGCAGTGTCCGCACGTCATGCCGCTCACCTGGTACTCGTTCGTGGTCATGTCGCTCTCCCTTCCCTGATGCATACCCCTCAGGGGTATCTGTCATTCCAGGAATAGCATACCCATGGGGGGTATGTCTAGAGCGTCGGAGAGGTCGGAGGGGAACCCCGCGCTTTGTCAGAACCAAGGGTTGACACCAATACCCCCAGGGGGTATAAATCTAGGTACCCCGATGGGGTATCGGAATCCGGTTCGACCGACAAACCCCGACCACGAGAGAAGTGAGGTTTCCCCATGACCGACAACGCACCGCGCCAGTCCTGCTGCGGCCACGCCGACGACGCCGCTGAGCCGTTGGAGCTGTTGCAGAGCGCCCCTGCGGCCGATAGCGAGGAGATGGCCGAATGCCCCGTGATGGCCGGTACCACCGTGCACAAGGCCACCGCGGTCAGCAAGGGCCTGTACCGGGACTTCGAGGGCACCCGCTACTACCTGTGCTGCGCCGGATGCGGTCCGCGATTTGACGCCGACCCCAACAAGTACGCCACGGCGGCGTCGGCATGAGCGCCATGTCCGCAGACAACGGGCTCGTCCAGCCGGAGTGCGGAGCGGCCGGGCTGGACGCACCGGCGCCCGCGACGTCGGAGGACTGCTGCCAGTCGCAGCACGGATATCTGACCGACAAGAGCCGGTACCTGGCGCGAGCCAAGCGGATCGAGGGTCAGGCACGCGGGATCGGGCGGATGATCGACGAGGACCAGTACTGCATCGACATCCTCACCCAGATCAGCGCCGCGACCAGCGCCTTGCAGGGGCTGGCGCTCGCGCTGCTCGATGACCACATCCGCCACTGCGTGGTGCAAGCCGCGCAGTCGGATCCAGACGAACTGACCACCAAACTCGACGAGGCGACCGCGGCGATCGCCCGACTGGTCCGCGCCTGACCAGACGGGCGGTCCCGGCCCGAACTCCCAAGGAGCACACCATGGACCACAGCGCACATGCAGGACACTCCGCCGCCGCTATCCCGCAAGGGTTGCAGGTGGCCGAGCAGGGCTTCCGGATCACCCCGGCCTTCCACATCGCGGCCGCGGGCACGAGCCGGATCGAATTCACCATTGTCGGCCCCGACGGGACGCCGGTGACCGGCTTCGACGAGCGGCACGACAAGCGCCTGCATTTCATCGCAGCGCAGCGCGACACCAGCGAGTTCCACCACGTCCACCCGAGGATGGACGCGGCAGGCCTATGGTCCGTGGAGGTCGACCTCACCCCGGGTGTATGGCGGCTGTTCGCGGACTTCGCCCCCACGGGTGCAGGTGCCGCGTTCACGCTCGGCGCCGACCTCGCGGTACCCGGTGATTTCCGGCCCCGTCCGCTTCCCGAGCCCAGCGCCACTTCGGCGATCGATGACTACACGGTGACCCTCGCCGGGGATCTCGCCGTCGGCCGCGGCGCCGAACTGCGCGCCACCGTCACTCGCGCCGGGGTGCCCGTCACAGACCTGCAGCCCTACCTCGCCGCCTACGGCCACCTGGTGGCGCTGCGCGCCGGCGACCTCGCGTACCTCCACATCCACCCCGACGGAGACCCGTCCGACCCGGCCACCCCGGCGGGCCCCGACATCCGCTTCCACGCCGTGGCACCGTCGGCGGGAACGTACCGATTGTTCCTCGACTTCCAGCACGGCGACACAGTGCGCACCGCCGACTTCACCCTCACCGTCGACGACGGGCCCGCCGACCACACCGCTGCTCCCCACGCCCCGCACCACGCGGGACACGGCCACCACCACTGAGATCGAATTCGAATCGCTACCCGTCAGGAGCCATCGTGGGACCCTTCGCCCATCGCGACTTCCGCCTGCTCTTCAGCGCGCAGATCGTCGCGCTGCTCGGCACCGGACTGACCACCGTCGCACTCGGCCTGCTCGCCTACGACATCGCCGGACCGTCGGCCGCAGTGGTCCTCGGCACCGCCCTGACCATCAAAATGGTGCTGTACGTGGTGATCGCACCGATCGCCGCCGCCTACGTGGACCGGTTGCCCCGCCGAGCGTTCCTGGTTTCGCTCGACATCCTGCGGGCGGCGATCGTGCTCGCATTGCCGTTCGTGACGCAGGTGTGGCAGATCTACCTGCTCATCGGTGCCTTGCAGGCCGCATCCGCAGCGTTCACCCCGACCTTCCAGGCGGTGATCCCCGACATCATCACCGACCAACGCGAGTACACCACCGCCCTGTCGGCGTCCCAGGTCGCGTACACGATGGAGAGCCTGGCCAGCCCGGTGGTGGCGGCGCTAGCGCTGTTGGTGATCGAGTTCAACGTGCTCTTCCTCGGCACCGCCGCCGGGTTCGTGATCTCCGCCGCGCTGGTGCTCCGCGCCACCGTGCCCGATGCGCGCTACTCGGCCACCTCCGGCGGGCCGGCAGAGCGGATCCTCGCGGGAGTCCGGATCTTCGCCGGTACCCCCAGCCTCCGCGGGGTGCTGGCGGTGAATTTCGCCGTCGCCGCCACCGGTTCGATCGTCGTGGTCAACACCGTCAACTACGTCCGGGACCGGCTCGGCGGCACCGAATCGGATGTCGCCTGGATGCTCGCCGTCTCGGGCGGCGGCACCCTGGTAGTGGCGCTCGCAGTACCGCGGCTTCTGGACAGGCTCACTGAACGGGCGGTGATGCTCACCGGTGCAGCGCTGCTCACCGCCGCCGCCATCGGGGCGGTAGTCATGGCCTCGGCCGATCACGCCTCGTGGGCAGTGACCGCAGTGGTGTGGCTGGCCAGCGGGGCCGGTTCGGCGCTGGCGATCACACCGACCGGCAAGGTGCTCCGCGCGGCCGCCGCCCCCAGTGAGGTGGCCGCCGTGTTCGCCGCTCAGTTCTCACTCTCGCACCTGGCCTGGCTGGTGGCTTACCCGATCTCCGGCTGGGGTGCTAACCGCTTCGGGCTCGTCCCCGCCTGGGCGCTCCTGGCCTTGATCGCCGCTGCGGGGGCAGTCCTGGCCCCGCTACTGTGGCGCCGCACCCCGCCCACCGTTGCTGACGACGACACTGCGGCAGGCACCGCGCCCAACCCACTCGAGCCCGGCAGCCCCGAATGGCGGCACACCGCCGCCGCAGGCGGCACACTCACCGAATGCCAATGCACCTGCACCCGGGCGGCGTGAACGGGCAACGCCCCGTTGATCGGCGAACGGGATCGAAAGCACGACACGACCGCCGGGCGGGATGTCGTTCTCCTCGGCCACCGCCAGGCGGTCGATGGACCCCGGGTGCCTAATTCGCAGGATGGGCGAAACGGACCGGGCTCGTCACGACGCACGGCGGGCTGGCAGGCTCGAAGGCATGGCAGATGATCTGACGGACGACGCCCTCGCGGGTATCCGTGCCCGTTTCCTTCCCGGGGCCTACCCGACCCTCGACATCCGGCCCGGTTGGTACCCGATCGTCATCGATCTCGATCGGGAACTCGCGACGATCGACCCCGACTACCAGCTGGTGCAGGTCAAGGAGAAATTCGGCGGCCTGCGCTACTACGTCGAATTCGAACCCGACCGGCCGCGGCCCGGCTTCGATGAGCTCATTCGTGCGGCCGAACGGCGGTCGGAGCGGACCTGCGAGGAATGCGGCAACGACGGCGCCCTGGCGCACCGGGGGACCTGGGCTCGGACACTCTGCACGGCGGACGCTGCGGCGAGCGGCTTCATCCCCGACGCATCCGAGTAAGGACCGAACCCGTCGCTCAGCGATCTGCGGAAGCGATCCGTTCCAGCGGCACCGTCACCTCGTGATCACTGGACGTGAGCGTGATGCCGAGGTCCCGGACCCCAGCAGTCCTCAGGTGCCGTTGGAGCGCCCGGAGGACCTCGGTGACGGCCGGAGCGCCCGCGGTGGCTTCCGTCGCGGCCACGGCCTCGTTGAGGGCCTGGACCGCGTCGCGGTAGCGGCGGTCGATCTGATCCATCTCGGCGGTGATGGCATCGACCTGTGCGCGTCGATCCGGATCCGACAGTATCCGGGCCAGCCGCTCGTTCCCGGAAACGAACTCCACAGCCCTGTCATCGCTCGCCATAGCTGCCAGTATCCACCCGGAGCCGCCGAACCCTGCCCGGCTATTAGGTGGACACGCCCGCCGCCAGCAACGGATCATCGACCTCGTGAACGAGGAAGCGTTCGCCGCGGATGACGCAGGCAGTGACGCAGGGAGCATGCTCGATGAGCTGGTCGGGCCCTTCTACGACGCCGCCGGGTGTCACCCGGTACCTGAAACTGGGCGCCGGTGAGCTCACCGAACAGGTCGACACGGACCAGATCATCGCGGTGCCGCTCGCCGGCGGCACACCCGTGTTCCCCGCCTGGCAGTTCCACCCGACCGCCACGTGCACGGGCCGCTGCTCACCGTCTGGCAACTCCTGCGCCAGGCCGCTGACCCGTGGACTGCCGCGTGCTGGATGTGCGCGCCGTCCCGGGATATCGACGGCCACACCGCGATCGGCTATCTCGTCGACCGCGATCCGGTGGGCGATGCGCCGAACCCCCGTCGCCTTGCGACCGTGCTGGCGCTGGCCGCAGCAGACTGCGCCCGCTGGCGGCAATAGCCCCCCAGGTCGGCGGCAACGATGCCCCGGGGGAGATGCGTTCGCTCAGTCCGGGGACAGGTCGTCGATGACTCCGTGCAGCCGGGCGATCGTGGCCTCGTGCTGCTTGATCTGCCGGGTCAGCTCCGCGATCTTGGCGTCTTTCTGATGGATCCGCAGATGCATGGCCGCGACGACGCCGGTAGCCGGATCCGCTGTAGCCGCCTCGTGGCCGGCAGCAGCTGGTGGCGGGGTCGCTGCGGTGCGCCGCTGGCGGTGAACCTTCGCCAGCAGCTCCTTGTGCCGGTAGACGGTCGAGCGCGCCAGCCCGGCCCGGAGGGCGACCGCCTGGACGTTGATGGTCTCCCCGTTGCGGCGCATCGCCGTGAGTGCCTTCTCGATACTGCGCTTGGATGCCTCGGACCGGATTTCGGCGCTCGCGGCCAACGCGGCACGAGAGGCTTCGTTGGCGCTCACGCGCCGCCGTCCTCACCGGCGGTATCGCCGCCGGCATCGACATTGCTGCCATCGCCTTCACTTGCTCTGCCGTCAGCCGGTGTGCCGCCCACGGCAGTGCCTGCGGCGCCGCCTGCAGCGGTGCGCAGGGCCGATTCGTGGCTCCCGCGAGTCTGGATCTGCAGGATCGGCAGCCGATCGGCGGCGCCGGCACCGGTCACCGTCCCCGCAGTGTGGCGATGCCCGTCCTGGCCTGCGCAGCGCTGGTCTGCGCAGCCTTGGGTCTCGGTGGTGAGGCGGGTGATGATCTGCTCGAGCGAATGCAGCTCCCGCAGCCGCTGGTGCACCCAGATGTTGTCGTCGGTCAACGTCCGTCCGGTCCGGGCGTGGAACTGCTCACGGCGGGCCTGCAGCAACGCGGTCGTGGCCGAGTGCTGCGCACGCAGTTCGTCGAGGTGCGTGGCGTCGGTCGCGAAATGCCCACAGGACAGGCAGGCGTTGCCCTTGTCGCAGGTCTTCACCGGCGGCAGCAGGCACACCCCGTTGGGCAGGACCCGGTCGGTGCGCTTGGCCAGCTGGGTCATGTCGTAGATGTCGCTGGGACTGAGCGCGATATCGACGCCGCCGGCGCCGATCTTCTTGTGCTTGAGGAACTCCGCCTCCGACGTCGCCGCCAGCGTGGCGGCGTACCGGAGCGTCATCTCCGGGCTCTTGTGCCCGAGGTAGCGCTGCACCACATGCAAAGGCACCCCGTCGTTGAGCAGCTCGGTGGCGCGGGTGTGCCGCAGCCGGTGAGTCTGGGTGAACCGCAAGGCCCGCCCGGTGCTGTCGGTGAGCCCATGGATCCGATCGAGGCCACTGAGTGCCTGCCGGTAGCTGTTGTAGGGGCGGTGCCGCCGCCCCTGGTGGTGATCGCGCAGCGGCACGAACAGGTACCGCGGTGACCAGTCCGGGTGCTGCGCGGCGAGCCAGGCCCGCTGCTCGGCGATGACGTTGACCACGGCCTGCTCGATCAGGATCGTCGGGATCACCCCGTCGACCTTGGTCTGCTGGTACCGCAACTTCGCCACGAACACTCCGCTGTCCCCAGCGTCGTCGCTGGCCACAGCCTCCTTCCCCGCCCCGTCCCCAACCCTGCCGGGAACCCCGCTGGCAGCCCTATTCGCGGGGTGCTCTGCCGGGGCGGCGGGTGGGCGTTCGAACCCGGGGATGGGCTCGATCGGGTCGACGTCGAGCATGAGGATCTCCGAGGCCCGCCGGCCGGTGAGGGCCTGCAGGAGCCAGATCCGTGCCGCCTGCGGGTCCCCGAGGCCGGCGACGAGGGAGACGGTGCCGTCGGGGTGGGTGAGCGTGACGTGGCGGCCGCGGTCGGTGGCGAGGACGTCGAGGTAGCACAGCATCCGCTGCAGATCGCCGGTGCTGTACCAGGTCAGTTCCCGGTTCCGCGGTGCGGCGCGGCGGCGGAACGCCGGTCCCCACAGGCGGGTGTGCGCGGGTCCGACGTCGCCCCAGCGGGCGATGCCGGTCGCGGCGGCCGCTTCGTCGGTGTGGTCGACCATGAAGGTGTAGAACACCTGCGTCTGGGACACGGTCGCTTCGATCGCCGAGCCGGTCAGCCGTCGGTCCGGGCGGGCGGAAGCGGCCGGGCTGCGCAGCCATGCGGCGAACTCGGTGAAAATCATGCGCAGCTGCGCGGGGTCGTCGGCCAGGACCGGGTCGTCGGTGTGTCCGGTGTCGGTGAGGAACCGCCCCAGGTGCCGGGTCGCCATCCTCGAGCGTTCCACTGCGGAGGACCAGCGCAGCAGCTCGGCGGTGATGGACACGCGGAGCCAGAACCGCACCCCTTCGCGCAGCCACACCGGTTCGATGCCGCCGAGCCGGGCGGCCATGTCGTGGCTGGGTTCGTGTTCGCGTTGCGGGATCCGCGGGTCGACCCGCAGGTCCCAGATGTCGTGGTCCCACCAGGAGCGGTCGGTGCATCGCACCGACAGGTACAGGTGCAGCTGCTCGATCAGGTGGGTGATGCTGCGGCGGGTGTTCACCGGTGGGAGCCGCTTGTTGCGGGCCTCGTACGCGAGCAGGGCGTGCCGCAGCAGTGCCGCCGAGGTGAGGTCGGTGATCGACACCGGTGGATGGCCGTGCTCGCGGCTGTAGCTCTGGCAGGCAAGGGAGATCGCCTCGCAGCACCACCGCAGGTACGCCGGTTCGATCTTGCCGATCTGGTCGGTGGCGCACAGCCACACGAACCAGGCCACCTCCCGGGCGAACCGCGGCGGGCATCCCTGCGGGGTGAAGTCCAAACGGCGGCCGAGATAGCGCGAGTTCTGCCGGAACACCTTGCGGTGCTCGGGCGAGTCGATCTGGTAGATCGGCTCCCGCCACGCCGCCGGCACGAGGGCTGCTTGTGCCTGCCAGGTGAACGCGGTCGCCGCCGCCGCCGATAACCGCGGCGCAGGCTCAGGGGTGGTCATCGTGCAGGCCTTTCCATCCGGCGACGTAGTTGCGCCACTGTGCGATCGACCGCATCTCGGCGTCCTCGGTGACCCACCCGTAAGTCGAGAGGGTGGTCTGCACATCCGCGTGACCGAGCCTGCGCATCACCACGTGCGGAGCGACACCGGAGAGCAGCAACGCCGTCGCGTGGGTATGGCGGAGCCAGTGCGGCGTCCACCCCGGCTGCAGCACCTGCTGCGCGGCCCCTGCGTCGGTGTGGGTGGCTGTGTCGGTGTCGGGGTGGTTGCAGCGGCGGGTGATCGACCGGACCGCCGCGTACACCGTTTCCGGCCGCATCGGCGCGAACCGGGTGCCGTGGGTGAGGTTGACGAACACGAAATGCGTACTGAAACCAGGCACTTCCAGGTCGGCGCCGTCATCGATCAACGCCCACACGTACTCCGAATACAAGGCCGCCAGGTCGTCACCGACGTAGATCCGCCGCGGCCCGGTCTTGCATCGCACCTCGTGTGGGTGGTCCTGGCGGCCGGCGACCTCAACATACGGGGTGCCACCGCCACCGATGTGGAAATCGTGATGCCGCAACGACAACGCCTCACCGAGCCGCATCCCGGTCTCGGCGAGGATCGCGAACAGCAGCCGGTTCCGCAGCCCAGGGCCGGCTCCGGACCAGCGGGTGCCGTCGTGGGTGGCGCACGCGTTGAGGATCGCGGTGACCTCCCGCGGCAACAGCACCGGGGTGGCGGACCTGTTGGGTTGCCGTACCCGGTAGATCGGGTGATCGGAGGGTTGGCTGGGGCCGACACCGTCGAGGAACCCGACGTACCGAGACCGGCGCCGCCACTGCCCGTGCGAGGTGAACAGCTTCTCGTACGGACCCAGCAGATGGTGCGCATCGGCCTGGAACCGGTAGAAGCTGAGCACCGCGGTCGCCCGCAGCTGCACCGTCGCCGTCGACGACCCGCCGAGCACCTCGGGGCCGATCCGCCGGGTCCCGGGCAGATCCCCCGTCCGTAGGAACGTCAGGAACTGCCCGAACAAGGTGGTGGGGAACTCATCCCAGAGGTGCCCGCTGTGATCGAGCACCGTCCACCACTGCGCCAAACCCGCCGCGTACGCACGGACCGTGTTCGGTGACGCCGCGCTCGCCGTGAGGAACCGCAGGTACTCCCGGGCCGGCTTGATCGGCCGGTCCAGCTCGTCGACCACGATGTACGTGCCCGGCCGGTCCGGGAACCGCACCCGCTGCACCTTCGCCACCGCCCCTGCCCGCCTACATGTCTCGGGTCAGGCTCGCCGGGACCGCTGCTGGAACCGCCGGAAGTCGATCACATCCGCCGAACCGTCACCGGCGCCCCGGTCCTCACCCCGCGAACCCGCGGCGGTGTCGACGGCCGGAGCCGAGGGAGCCGCGGCGGAGGAGGCGGTGGGGGACGAGGTGGTGGAGGGGGCGGGCCGCTGCCCGACCAGGAAATCCGCGAGGATATCGCCCGGGAAGATCAGGTCGTAGGTCGCCAACAACTGCGGCGACTGCACGGAAAAGCCCAACTCGATCCACTTGCTCAGCAAACGCGGCCGCTCCACGGCCCGGTCGTCCCAGCCCGGCTCGGTCCGGCCCCAGGTCCGCCCGGTATCCGGGTTGACCCGTTGGTAGAGCTGCTTCTGCAAGCTGCGGAACCGGTCGTCGTCGAGCACGCCACCGGTGTGCAGGTGCCGTAGCAACGCGCCGATCGAAATGCCCCACTTCTGCTTGACCGGCACCAACGACATCAGCGACGGCGTCCGCGTAACCTCCTTGCGTACCTGCGCCAACGGGGCGAGCAACTCCGAGGCGAACCGCGACGCTTGCTCCTCCTTGTCCTCTGTGACATCGCCGCTCCAGTGCAAGCTCAAGTGCCCCAGCTCATGGGCGAGAGTCCACCGTGTCCGCTCCCAGGATGTCGACTGCCGCACCACGATCAGCGGCCGCGCCTTGAACTCACCGACCCGTGTCGAATACCCGAGGTGCTTCTCCGAGGCGGCCGCGCCGCCGTCGCCGTCGCCGTCGCGCAGGGTCGCGGCAGCGAGCATCCGCCGCATCACGATCGGCACACCCGCGTGCTCGATGTTGTGGGTCAAGTAATCGATCGGCTCGTCCCGACCCACGCCGAGCGCATCACGCACCCGCCCGGCCGCCTCCGCGACCGGCACCGACGGATCGACCATCGGGACCTTCACCGCCGGCAGCTGCCACCGCGAATGCAACTCATCGAGGAACTCCCCGACCATCGAAGCGAAATCCGCCAGGTACTCCTGCTCCGTCTTCGTCGTCGACTGCGGCGCCCGAAACAGCAAGTCCGAAGCATGGATCCGCATCGGCGGCTCCGTGGTGAAGAACCGTGGCGGGAACCGCAGAATCGTCGTAAACGCCTCCAACTCGCCGGTACTGATCTCGCTCGTGATCGACTTCTCCAGACGCGTCAGTCGCGCCGCCGACGGCCATCCCAACTCAGCTGCCAGCGCTTTCGCGGTCATCTTCCGCATGATCCGGGCTTGACGCACCCGGCGTCCGTATACGTTCACCGTCGCCCTCATTGCACATCCGATTCAACGCTGCAGGTCCCCGCTGCACACCAGTTTCCCCCCGCTGTGACGGTTACGCAGGCGTGGGCGTGGTATCCGGCCCACCGTCGTCGTGGTCGTCGCCGGTGCCCTGGGCGCGCTTGTCGTAGGTCCCGAAGTCGTCCGCCGGGGCGCCGCCGATCGGCTTCGGCTTCTGCAGTCCGTAGAACGGTGACTCCTCCACTGGAGGGAACGGCACCAACGCCAAGATCTCCGCACTGCTCGGGTTGTCCACTCCACGAACCACCGCCAGGTGAAGTGCCTCCAACGTCGTGTTGTCCTTCGTCGACCACAACGCGAAAATGCCGTCGTGGACCGGTGTTTCCTCGTCCTCCCCGCCCGCTGACGACGAGCCCCCGACGGAACTGGCGAACAGATTCAGCTGCTGAGCCTTCAACCCGCCACGCGTGAGTGCCTGCTCCACCTCCGGCGGCAACACGACCTCCCGGTCGACCGCCGCCTGCAGATGCCTGGACAGGAACTTCCGGAGCCGAAACTCCGTACCCAGATTCACAAACACCGCCCCGCCGCCCCGACCCCGGATGCACCGCAGATTGACCCCGGGCCTGTCGTTTCGTTCGTTCTTCCAGATATCGCGCATCGTGTGCCGCACCGCCGAGCAGAACGCATCGCCGGACACCTCCGCCGGATCCGCATGTCGCGGCGACCACATCGCCCCGACCTCGGTTATGGCCGCCGGAAGATCGAGACGCACGGTCGCCAACGCGGAACGATGCTGCTCGACGAACGCCTCGAGCGTCTTCTGAAGCTCCCCATGGAGTGCCATGGCGAAATAATTGCACGGAAACCCTCCACTCGCAAGAGGCTCGCCCACCATCGCGTTTGACGGTAGATCCGACCACTGACATGTATCTAATCCTACATGTAGCGGACGATTAAAACTAGCCCTGACTAGGACGAAATGGCGTATCATGCAAGGAAATTACCGATAACGCTGTCAGCGAGAACGAATGAAACAACGCATCCGCGCGAGCAGGCCAGCGGCGTTGCGCCGCCGCGATCTCATCCTCGGCCCACTCGATCGAGGCGAACACATCCGCCAACGAATCACGGACCTCTGCGAACAACTCGGCAACATCCATCGCCACAACACCCCTTCGGGAATCGCCCGGCGAGACCCTGATGTCTCATCGGAACTAACCCACACACTAACCGCACCCACCGACAACAATCCAGCACCGCCACAACGCAATACACCGGGCCGACCTCATACCGGGGTCCGCCCGGTACCGCACTTCTCGACCTGCGATTTTGGGGGAGGCGACACTCTGTCACCTCCCCCAAAATCGGGGTCAAAGCGCTATCCGATGGGCGGCCATCCGGCGGGGACTTGGGCGCGTAGTGCTGAGTTGATCGCCGCGCGCACGTCGCCGCGATCGGCCCAGTACTGGCCGTCGAGGG
>ERZ501011.163-NODE-163-length-20961-cov-11.628336_pt1 | contig 20961 bp, 19 predicted proteins | sample MGYA00248833_ERZ501011 | MGnify/ENA primary metagenome ERZ501011 (study PRJEB25958, sample SAMN03398530) | human skin metagenome | study: EMG produced TPA metagenomics assembly of the Human Skin Microbiome Metagenome (human skin metagenome) data set. | reverse complement strand
CCTAATCAGTGTGGGAGAGTAGGACACCGCCGAACACAATTTCAGAAAGGCCCCGTATTCGATGATTTCTTTCGTCGGATACGGGGTCTTTCTCGTGCGTCGGTCGCCTGATGCGTCATCGCCGGGCGGCACAACTCAGCAAGGTTCGAGGGCATAGATTGGCAGCTATGAGTGATCGTGATCGTCCGCGCCGCGACGGGCGCGGCCAGCGGGACACACGTGGACAGCGGGATGGCGGTCGAGGTGGCCGGAATGATCGTCCGGGGCGTGACCGCGGATCTGATCGCGGCAGCCGGCAGCCCGGGCCACCGCTACCCGAGGACATCGCGGCGTCGGATCTCGATCCCGAGGTGCGCCGTGATCTGCTGACGCTCGACAAGGCAAACGCCGAGATCGTCGCGCGGCACCTGGTGATGGTGTCGCGCATCCTGCTCGAGGATCCTGTCCAGGCGCTGGAACATGCACGTGCGGCTCGCGCCCGCGCTTCCCGGGTCGGCGTCGTTCGCGAGACGGTCGGCATCGCTGCCTACAACGCGGGCGAGTGGCAGGAGTCGGCGACCGAACTCCGCGCAGCCAAGCGCATCACCGGCAACCCGGCCCTGTTGCCGCTCATCGCCGACTGCGAACGCGGACTCGGGCGCCCCGAGCGTGCCGTCGAGATCGCGCGCGGTGACGAGGGACGGTCACTGACCGGCGACGATGCCACCGAGATGCGGATCGTCGAAGCCGGTGCCCGCATGGACCTCGGTGAACCGGAGAAAGCGGTCGTCACGCTGCAGGCTGAGAACCTCAAGCCCGGGCAGCTCGGTACCGGACCGGCCCGTCTCTTCTATGCATATGCGTCTGCCCTGGAAGCTGCCGGTCGTCGCGACGACGCGATCACCTGGTTCATGAACGCGGCGGCCGCCGACGTCGACGACGTCACCGATGCCGAGTTCCGGCTGACCGAGCTGGCCAACGACGACCAGCCGACCGAGAGTGTGGGAGTGAACGGCGCTGCGCCAGGCGAGCTCGACAGCCCGCTGTCGGTGCCGGCTGTCGAGCGGGACATCGACTCCGATGCGGACCCGATCCCGCCCGCCTCGGCGCCTGCGCCCGATGTCACTCCCGCAATCGACTCACCTGCTGCGTCCGGTGCCATGGAGAACGACACCATCGAGGCGGTTACGGGTACGGCCGACCTGTCACAGACCTCGAATTCGGTGGCGGTGTCAGCCGTTGCCGAGGAAGAGGGAGATGCCGGCGATGACGTGATCGCCGAGTCGACCATCGTGGAAGGGGTGCCCAATCCCCTCGCCACCCTGGACGAGTCGTCGGGAACCGAGTCTGCGGCCGAACCCGCCATCACATCGCCGTCCGATTCCGTGACCCTTGTCGATCGTCACGACGCACTGCTCCTCGACCTCGACGGCACGGTGTTCGCCGGGCACCACGCGCTGCCGAATGCGCTCGATGCCCTCGCCCGGCTGAACATCCCGCGGTTCTTCGTGACCAACAACGCGAGCCGGCGGCCGTCCGAGGTGGCCGCGCACCTGCGTGAGCTGGGGTTCGAGGCGACCGACGACCTCGTCGTCACGAGTGCACAGTCGGGCGCGCGGCTGCTGTCCGAACATCTCGAGCCGGGTTCGCGTGCACTGGTGATCGGTACCGACGGACTCGCGCAGGAAGTCCGCGAGGTCGGTGTCGGGGTGACGCGTAGTGCCGACGACCGACCGGCCGCGGTGATCCAGGGACACTCGCCGGACACCGGTTGGGCGCAACTGTCGGAGGCGGCGCTCGCGATCCGGGCCGGCGCGCTGTGGATCGCGACGAACATCGACGCCACCCTGCCGTCCGAACGGGGCCTGCTCGTGGGGAACGGTTCGATGGTCGCCGCGCTGCGCAACGCGACGGGCAAGGAGCCCATGGTGGCCGGCAAGCCCGCCGCACCGTTGATGGCCGACGCGATCGCGCGTGCTCGGGCGAGTGCGCCGCTCGTGGTCGGGGACCGGCTGGACACCGACATCGAGGGCGGCCATGCCGTCGGTATCGAGAGCGCTCTGGTCCTGACCGGTGTGAGCACGGTCGACGATCTGCTGTCGGCGCCCCCGGAGCAGCGGCCCACCTACGTTCTCGACGACCTCGCCGGCCTGTTCGTCGACATCGACGCCGTGCGGGTGTCCGACCAGCCCGGTTGGGACATCACCGTCGAGGGTTCGACCGTGCGGGTCGCCGGTTCCGGCGCGGAGGCGGGACTGGTGCCCGCGCTCGCCGCCGCCACCTGGGCCGCGGTCGATGCCGGGTCCGCGGATCCGGACGACTTGCGGGTGATCGCGGAGGGAGCCGCGAGGACCAAGCTCGAATCCCTCGGTGTCACAGTCGTCGGCTAGCGTGGTCCACGATGACTCACCCGACTGCCTCCTCGGCTGACCCAGGTCCGTCCCGGCCCACGCCGGGAGCGATGCCGCGTCGGCAGTTCGACCCCGTCGTCGACGCATTCGGCACCGCCGATGGGGTCGGGGAGCTGCCCGACGTGGAGGCCGAGGTCACCGAGATGCTCGCGCAGGTCGACGAGATCCGTGAATCGGCGGGTGACGCCTTCTCGCTGGCGGCGCTCGAACGTCAGGCGGCGCTTCTCGAGCAGGCCCATGACTCGCTCACCGCGGCCCTCGACGCCGTGGACCGACGATGAGACCGGCCTCGGTGCGGAAACCGGAGTCGTCCACGAGGGAGCGGTTCTGACCATGGTCGCCAGAGCACGACTCGATGCCGAACTCGTCCGCCGAGGTCTCGCCCGATCGCGCGAACAGGCGCGTGAGCTCGTCGATGCCGGGTCGGTCCGGGTCAACGGGACCATCGCGTCGAAGGCGGCCACCGGGGTCACCCGGGACACCCCGATCGTCGTCGACGAGGGTCCGCGAGACGACTGGGCGTCACGAGGCGCGCACAAGCTCCTCGGTGCGCTCGAGGCGTTCGAGCCGGGTGGCCTGACGGTGGAGGGGCGTCGGTGCCTCGACGCCGGCGCATCGACCGGGGGATTCACCGATGTGCTGCTGCGCCGCGGGGCCCGCGAGGTGGTCGCCGCGGACGTCGGATACGGACAACTCATCTGGCGGTTGCAGAACGACGAGCGCGTCGTGGTCCATGACCGGACGAACGTCCGGCACCTCGAGCCCGGGTCCATCGGCGGCCCGGTCGACGTCGTGGTCGCCGACCTGTCGTTCATCTCGTTGGGCCTGGTGCTGCCCGCGCTGGCCCGCTGTTGCGCGCCGGGCGCCGACCTGTTGCCGATGGTCAAACCGCAGTTCGAGGTCGGCAAGGAAAGGGTCGGATCGGGCGGCGTGGTCCGCGATCCCGCGCTGCGCGCCGAGGCGGTACTCGGGGTGGCGATCGAGGCCGCCGCGCACGGACTGCGGACGCGCGGTGTGGTGGCGAGCCCGCTGCCCGGGCCGTCGGGGAACGTCGAGTACTTCCTGTGGTTGCACAACGAGCTCGCCGACCGGACGGGCGAGGAGTCGGGGTGGAGCGATAGGGTCGACCGGGCGGACTCGACCGACGCGGATCGCCCCCTCGGGTCCCCGGACGAACTCCGGGCCATGATCGAACAGGCGGTCGCCGCGGGACCGCGCTGACCGCTGGGCCCGCGTCTCCGTACCGACACCGCACTTATCCCAGACCGCACTTCGATGGAGGGGATCACCAGTGACCGACGATCCGGCACCGGACCACACCGGTGCCCGCGAGTTCTTGGTGGTCGCCCACACCGGACGCGAGAACGTGCTCGAGACCATCGAGGCGATCGCGCGCCACTGCGCGGCCGCCGACGTCGCGCTGCGCGTGGTCGACCACGACACCCTCGACCGCGACGCCCCCGATCACGATGTGCTGTACCGGAACAACGAGGGCGAGTCGCCCCGTCCCCGCAACGTACCGGTCGACCCCGAATACCTGCGTTCGCTCGGCGCGGTCGTCGAGGTCACGACGGCCGAGTCCGCGACGGCAGAGGGCTGCGAACTCGTCATCGTCCTGGGCGGTGACGGCACCTTCCTCCGGGCCGCCGAGCTGGCCTATCCCGCCGAGGTCCCGGTCCTGGGTATCAATCTCGGACACATCGGCTTCCTCGCCGAGGCCGAGGCGCATCGCGTCGACGAGGTCATGACCCAGCTGATCGCCCGGGACTACCGCATCGAACCGCGGATGACCCTCGACATCGCCATCGTGGACCCGGCCGACCCGGACCCGCCGACCGCGTGCAGCTGGGCGCTCAACGAGGTCGCGGTCCTGAACACGAGCAACAACGGTGTCCTCGAGCTCGTGACCGAGGTCGACGGCCGGCCGGTCTCAGCCTTCGGCGCCGACGGAGTGCTGGTGTCGACACCGACCGGATCGACGGCCTACGCGTTCTCCGCCGGCGGGCCGGTGATGTGGCCCGACCTCGAGGCCATCCTGGTCGTGCCGAACAACGCCCACGCCCTGTTCGCCCGGCCGATGGTGACGAGTCCGCGATCGCGGATCGCGGTGGAGGTGGACAAGAACGGGCGGTCCGCGCTGGCGCTGTGCGACGGCCGACGCGCACTCGACGTGCCCGCGGGAGCGCGGGTCGAGGTGGTGCGCAGCGAACGGTCGGTGCGTTGGATCCGGATCGATTCCGACCCCTTCGCCGACCGACTGGTCACCAAGTTCGCCCTCCCGGTCACGGGATGGCGAGGGAGGCAGGCATAGTCGTGCTCGAAGAGATCTCGATCACCGGTCTCGGTGTCATCGAGGAGGCGCAGGCGCGCTTCCATCCGGGATTCACGGTGCTCACCGGCGAGACCGGAGCGGGCAAGACGATGATCGTCACCAGCCTGCACCTGCTGTCCGGTGCCCGCGCCGACGCGACGCGCGTCCGGACCGGCAGCCCCAAGGCAGTCGTCGAGGGCCGGTTCCGGCTCGCGAACAACGGCGGAGCGCACCGGGATCCGGTCGTCGCCGACATCCTGGACTCCACCGGAGCCGAACTCGACGACGACGACACCGTCATCGCGGTCCGGTCGGTCAGCGCCGACGGACGATCCCGCGCCCATCTGGGCGGCCGGTCCGTCCCGGTGGGCGTCATGGGCCAACTCACCACGGCGGTCCTGGCCATCCACGGCCAGAACGACCAGTTGCGGCTCCTCCGCCCCGAACACCAGCGCGCGGCACTCGACACGTTCGCCGGCCCGAAGGCGGCTGCGGCGCTGGACTCATACCGGAAGGCACGAACGGCCTGGGTCGAGGTCCTCGACGAACTCGACGCCCGGCGCGCCAACTACCGGGAACTCGCGCAGGAAGCCGACCGGCTGCGGTTCGGCATCGACGAGATCGCCGCCGTCGATCCGGTGCCCGGCGAGGACGAGGAGCTGACCGCGACGATCCGCCGGCTCTCCGACCTGGAGTCCATCCGTGGTGCCGCCGACCAGGCGCACGCCATCGTCGCCGGGGATTCGGGATCGTCGGTCATCGAAGGACTCGGAACGGTGCGCACGCTGCTGGAGACCGCGGCCGACGACACGCTGCGTGATCTCGTACCGCGCGTCGCCGAGGCGCTCACCGTCATCACCGATGTCGGCGCCGAACTGACCGCCTTCACGTCGGGCCTACCCGCCGACGCCGAGGAGCTCGACAAGTTGCTCGCCCGTCAGGCCGAGCTGAAGACGCTCGTCCGCAAGTACGCGCCGGATGTCGACGGGGTGATCGACTGGCGCCACAAGGCCGAGGCCCGGCTCGCGGAGATCGAGGACCCACGGGCCTCCATCGAGGAGCTCGAGGTCGCCGCGACGGCGGCCCGGGACAAGGTGCAGGCCGCGGCGGACAAGTTGCACACGCTGCGGTCGAAGGCCGCGAAGTCGATGGCCGACAAGGTGTCTCGAGAGCTCAAGGGGCTGGCGATGGGGGACTCGGCGCTGGCGGTCGCGGTCAACCCGGATGCGGCGACGCCCGACGACCGGCTGACCGTCAGCGTCGCGGGCACCGCCGCGCACGCCGGCGCCGACGGCGCGGACAAGGTCGAGTTCGCGCTTCTCGCCCATCCCGGCGCCACGCCGCTGCCCATCGCGAAGTCGGCGTCGGGCGGCGAACTGTCTCGGGTGATGCTGGCTCTCGAGGTCGTCCTCGCCGCACCCACCTCGGGATCGGTGATGGTCTTTGACGAGGTCGACGCCGGGGTCGGTGGTCGCGCGGCCGTGGAGATCGGGAAGCGGTTGTCGAGGCTGGCCCGAGCACACCAGGTGATCGTGGTGACCCACCTCCCTCAGGTCGCGGCGTTCGCCGACAACCACCTGGTCATCGGCAAGAGCAAGAAGGGGGCGCTCGTCACCAGCAGTGTGCGCACCCTCGATCGGAGCGAGCGAGTGGCGGAGTTGGCCCGCATGCTCGCGGGCCTGGGGGAGTCCGACACCGGGCGCGCCCACGCCGAGGAACTGCTGGCCACCGCGGAGGCGGAGCGCGCCGCCGACTGAGCACCGCCGACGGTGAAACACGTGGTGCGTGTGTGACAAAAGTTGCTGTTGTTACGGCGCGCCTCCCCGGCTGAGGCGTGCCTTCGGCCGATCATGGCCGTCATGAAGATGCCTGCACTGCTCGCGCGTAACACCGAAGAACTGCCTGGCGTGACCGGTATCGCCAGAATCGACAAGAACACGAAACGGCTGCTCAACCGCGTCGGGCCGGGCGACATCGCCATCCTCGACGAGGTCGACCTCGACCGGGTGACCGCCGACGCGCTCGTCGAGGCCAACGTCGTGGCCGTGGTCAACGCCTCGCGGTCGATCACCGGCCGCTACCCCAACCTCGGACCCGAGGTCCTGGTGGCCTCCGGCATCGTGCTGCTCGACGATGTGGGTCCGGAGATCTTCAAGCGGGTCAAGGACGGTGCCAAGGTGCGGGTCCACAACGACCGGCTCCTCGTCGGCGAACGGCGACTCGCCCTCGGTACCGAGCTCGAGGAGCGCGACATCGCCGACATCATGATCGGTGCCAAGGCGGGCCTCGTCGACCATCTCGAGGCGTTCTCGGGCAACACGATCGAGTTCATCCGCAGCGAGTCGCCGCTGCTGATCGACGGGGTCGGTGTGCCGGAGATCGACGTCGACGTCGCAGGCCGTCACGTCGTCATCGTCGGCGAAGGTGCCGACCGTGCTGCCGACCTCCGCTCGCTGAAGCCGTTCATCAAGGAGTACCAGCCCGTCATGGTGGGCGTCGGGGCCGGTGCGGACACGCTGATGAAGGCCGGGTACAAGCCGTCGATCATCGTCGGCGATCCCGAGACCATGAAGACTCCGACGCTGAAATCCGGTGCACAGCTGGTGCTTCCGGCCGACACCGACGGACATGCGACCGGGCTCGAACGCATTCAGGACCTCGGCATCGGGGCCACCACGTTCCCGGCCGCCGGGTCGGCCGGCGACCTCGCGTTGCTGCTCACCGACTACCACGGCGCCGACCTGATCGTCACCGTCGGCTACCCGGGATCGCTCGACGACTTCTTCGACCGGTCGCGCCGGGAGAGCAATCCGTCGATGTTCCTGACCCGACTGAAGGTGGGCCAGAAGCTCGTCGACGCGAAGGCGGTCGCCACGCTCTACCGCAGCCGGGTGTCGGGCGCCGCCATCGCGTGTGTCGTGCTGGCGGCACTCGTCGCCGTCATCGCCGCCGTGCTGCTGTCGAACGCGGGCACCGACATCACCGACTGGATCGTCGTGCAGTGGAATGCGCTGCTCGACTGGGCTCGAGAGGTCTGGAACCGGTAGCCGATGATCTCGCTACGACAGCATGCGATCTCGCTGGTCGCGGTCTTCCTCGCGCTCGCCCTGGGACTGTTCCTGGGTTCGGGATTCGTCGGGGACCGCGTCAACTCGATGACCGGCACGAGTCGTGACCGCATCGGCGACCTGGAGAGCGAGCGCGACGATCTCAACGCAAAGCTCAACGCCTCCAACAGCTTCGACCTCGCCATCACACCCCGGCTGATCGCGAACAAGCTCAAGGGGCAGTCCGTGCTGGTGGTCACCGCACCGAACGCGGCGGATGCCGATGTCGATGCGGTCAAAGAATCGATCTCGGGTGCCGGTGCCCGATTCGGCGGACAGATCGGTTTGACCGACGCACTGCTCACCGACGGCAAGTCCGAGGAACTGCGGACGATCGTCGACCAGACCATTCCGCCGGGCACGATGCTGCGCGCGGAACTGACCGATTCCGGGGGCCGGGTCGGGGACCTGCTCGGGGCCCTCGTGCTGTCGAACGAGACAGCGCGACCGGCGTCGTCCGGGGACCGTCGGACCGGGCTGGCGACACTGCGCGACGGTGGGTTCATCGACTACGCCGACAACGCGATCACCCCGACCGATCTGGTGGTGGTGGTGACCGGTGACGAGTTCGGTCCGGACTCCGGTGCGCAGGGCACGCTGGTCGGCCGCCTGGCCGCCACGCTGTCGGCACGCGGGGTCGGCGGGGTACTGGTCGGACGCACCGGCTCCGCGGCGGGCGGGTCGCCGATCGCCATCGTCCGCTCGGATCCGTCGCTGGCCAACGCGGTCTCGACCGTCGACAACATCGACCAGCCGACGGGTCTCATCACGACGATCCTCGCCCTGGCCGCCGAGGCCGACGGGACGACCGGCTCCTACGGCACCGGCCCGGGCGCGACCGCGATCACCGTCGGTGCCGACGGACGACCGGCCGCCTGAGATCGAGTCCGCCACCGCACGCGAGCACCGCCACACCCGTCGACGGTGTGGCGGTGCGGCGTCGGGCGTCGGTGGTGTTACCCTGGAGTCCCGTAGGTAATCAGGGCATCGGCCCCGATTCGGCCGACGGGAGACACTTCTTTTGCGACCACTTCGCCATGTACACGACACCAAGCACATCTTTGTGACCGGTGGCGTCGCCTCTTCGCTGGGCAAGGGCCTGACGGCCTCCAGCCTGGGTCAGCTTCTCACCTCGCGGGGCCTGCGGGTCACCATGCAGAAGCTCGATCCGTATCTGAACGTCGATCCGGGCACCATGAATCCGTTCCAGCACGGTGAGGTGTTCGTGACCGAGGACGGCGCCGAGACCGATCTCGACGTCGGACATTACGAGCGTTTCCTCGACCGCAATCTCTCGCAGTCGGCGAATGTGACCACCGGACAGGTGTATTCGTCGGTCATCGCCAAGGAACGCCGCGGCGAGTACCTCGGTGAAACCGTTCAGGTCATCCCGCACATCACCGACGAGCTCAAGTCGCGCGTGCTGGCCATGGCCGAACCCGACGCCGGCGGTGAAGTGCCCGATGTGGTCATCACCGAGATCGGTGGCACGGTCGGCGACATCGAGTCGCTGCCGTTCATCGAGGCCGCGCGACAGGTGCGCCACGACGTCGGCCGCGACAATGTCTTCTTCCTGCACGTCTCGCTCGTGCCCTACCTCGCGCCGTCGGGGGAACTCAAGACCAAGCCGACCCAGCACTCGGTCGCCGCGCTGCGCAACGTCGGCATCCAGCCCGACGCGCTGATCCTGCGCTGCGACCGCGACGTGCCCGAAGGGCTCAAGAAGAAGATCGCGCTCATGTGCGACGTCGAACTCGACGGCGTGATCTCCACCCCCGACGCCCCGTCGATCTACGACATCCCGAAGGTGCTCCACAGCGAGCACCTCGACGCCTACGTGGTCCGCAAGCTGGGTCTGCCGTTCCGCGACGTCGACTGGACGGTGTGGGGCGAGCTCCTGCGCCGCGTGCACGAGCCGCGCGAAACCGTCCGCGTCGCGCTGGTCGGCAAGTACGTCGATCTCCCCGACGCCTACCTGTCGGTGACCGAGGCCATCCGCGCCGGTGGCTTCGCCTGGAAGGCGCGTACCGAGATCAAGTGGGTGCCCTCGGATGAGTGCGCCACCCCGGCCGGCGCGCAGGCCGCCCTCGGCGACGTCGACGCGATCCTGATCCCCGGCGGCTTCGGCATCCGCGGCATCGAGGGCAAGGTCGGTGCCATCTCGTACGCACGGCGGCGCGGGATCCCGCTGCTGGGCTTGTGCCTCGGGCTGCAATGTGTGGTCATCGAGGCGGCGCGCTCGGTCGGCCTCGACGAGGCCAGCTCGACCGAGTTCGACCCAGAAACCCCGCACCCGGTGATCTCGACGATGGCCGATCAGGCCGACGCCGTGGCCGGCGACGCCGACCTGGGCGGCACCATGCGACTCGGTGCCTACGACGCCGTGCTGAAGGCCGGGTCCGTCGTCGCCGAGGCCTACGGGACGCGGGAGGTGTCCGAACGTCACCGTCATCGCTTCGAGGTCAACAACGCCTACCGCGACAAGATCGCCGACTCCGGGCTCGTGTTCTCGGGTACCTCGCCCGATGGGCACCTCGTCGAATTCGTCGAGTACCCCAAGTCGGTGCACCCGTATCTGGTTGCCACGCAAGCACACCCGGAGCTCAAGAGCCGGCCGACCCGCCCGCATCCGCTGTTCCGTTCGTTCATCGAGGCGGCCCTGAAGTACAAGGCGGCCGAACGTCTTCCGGTCGACCTCGGCGACGACTACGAGTCGAACGACGCTCCCGCGGACGCGGTGGCCGCCGTCAACGCGGTCACGGTGGAACCGGTCGCCGGGCTGGGCGAGGCAGTCCTCGACGACCCTGCCGGCAGGGACTGACCGCGTTGGGCCACGACTTCGAGGTCAAGGACAGCCGCACCGTCTACGACGGCGCGATCATCACCCTCCGGGTCGACGACGTCGAGATGCCGGGCGGGCGCGTCGCCGAGCGTGAGGTCGTCGAACATTTCGGGGCCGTCGCGATCCTGGCGCGCGACGATGCCGGCCGGGTGGCGATGGTGCGGCAGTACCGTCACCCCATCGGCCGACGTCTGCTCGAGTTGCCCGCCGGGTTGCTCGATCAGGCCGACGAAGAACCCCTGGCCGCCGCACAGCGCGAGCTGGCCGAAGAGGCCGACCTCGCCGCCGACTCATGGCATGTCCTGGTCGACCTCGCGCTGTCACCCGGCTTCACCGACGAGGCGCTGCGGTTGTATCTCGCCGAGGGGCTGCACAATCTCGACGCGGCCGAACGCGTCGACGAGGAAGCCGACATGTCGATCGAGTGGGTGCCGCTCGACGACGCCGTCGCGAAGGTGTTGTCGGGGGAGATCGTCAACGCGACGAGCGTGGCCGGCATCCTGGCCGCGGCCGCAGCCGGCGGGTCGACGGCCGGCCTCCGCGGCGTCGACGCCCCGTGGCCGGACGAGCCGACCGCGTTACGGAACCGACGTGCCGACGATCGGGGCCGCCGGTCGTGACCCTGGCCGCCGACATCGCGCGCTACCTCGATCACCTGACGGTGGAGCGGGGTGCGGCGGCCAACACGGTGTCGTCCTACCGGCGCGATCTCGAGAGGTATCGCGGGTATCTCGACCGGCGGGGGATCCCGTCACTCGACGCCGTGACCAAAGAGGACATCCGCGAGTTCCTCGTCGAACTCCGTCGCGGTGACGCCGAGGCGGGGTTCGCTCCGCTCGCCGACAGTTCGATCGCGCGAACCCTGGTCGCCACCAGGCGTTTTCACAAGTTCGCGGTGGATGAGGGGATCGTGCCGACCGACGTCGCGCACGATGTGCGGCCCCCGCGCGCGGCGCGGCGCCTGCCGAAATCCCTGCCGGTCGACGAGGTGCTCGCCATTCTCGATTCGGCCGGCGTCGAGGACCATCCGCGCGGGTTGCGGGACCGCGCGCTGCTGGAGTTCCTCTACAGCTGCGGGGCGCGGATCTCCGAGGCCACCTCCCTCGATCTCGACGATCTCGATCTCGACGACATGCGCGCGGTTCGCCTCCGGGGCAAGGGCGGCAAAGAGCGTCTCGTGCCGCTCGGCGGGCCCGCCGTCCAGGCACTCGAGGCGTACCTCGTCCGCGGGCGACCCGCGCTGGTGTCACGGGCGACGCCCGCGGTGTTCCTGAACGCGCGCGGCGGGCGGCTCTCGCGGCAGAGCGCCTGGCAGGTGCTCGTCACCGCGGCCGAGCGCGCCGGCCTCGACAAGGCGGTCTCGCCGCACACCCTCCGGCACAGCTTCGCGACCCATCTGCTCGACGGCGGCGCCGACGTCCGCGTCGTGCAGGAACTCCTGGGCCACGCCTCGGTCACCACCACGCAGGTGTACACGCTCGTGACGGTCAACACGATGCGGGAGGTCTATGCCGTCGCCCATCCGAGGGCGCGTTGACCCCGCGGATCCCCCGGGCGCGCCGACGCCGGGATGACCGGGGAGATGTCCTAGGCTGATACGAGGCTCGGCCGTGGACGGACAACTGAACTACCGAGAAGCGGCATCGAACAGCGAAGGGAGCGGCGGACACGTGACCACTCCGAGCGCACCCCTGTCTGGCGCCCGTCCGGGAGGGTCTGGCGCCCGTCCGGGAGATCAGTACAGCATCCAGGTGTCGCCCGGAAACGACACCGACGAGGCCGAGCACGATGCCGACGAGATCGGCCCCACCGGGCGGCCGTATCGCGACGTACCCGAGCCCGCTCCGCTGGACCGTCACGGACCCGCCACGGTGATCGCGGTCTGCAATCAGAAGGGCGGCGTCGGCAAGACGACGTCGACCATCAATCTCGGTGCTGCGCTTGCCGAATACGGTCGTCGGGTCCTGCTCGTCGACCTCGACCCGCAGGGTGCGCTGTCCGCGGGACTCGGTGTGCCGCATCACGAGCTGGAACAGACCGTCTACAACCTCCTCGTACCGCCGCAGGTGGCCACCGACGAGGTCCTGATGCGGACCCGCGTCGACGGTCTCGACCTGCTGCCCAGCAACATCGACCTGTCGGCCGCGGAGATCCAGCTGGTGACCGAGGTGGGTCGCGAGCAGTCGCTCGGCCGGGCACTGCATCCCGTGCTCGACCGCTACGACGTCGTCCTCATCGACTGCCAGCCGTCGCTGGGTCTGCTCACTGTCAACGCGCTGGCCTGCGCCGACACCGTGCTCATCCCGATGGAGTGCGAGTACTTCAGCCTGCGCGGGCTGGCTCTGCTCACCGACACGATCAACAAGGTGCGCGACCGGCTCAACCCGCGCCTGGACCTCGGCGGCATCCTGGTCACCATGTTCGACGCCCGCACACTGCACTCCCGTGAGGTGATGGCCCGCGTCGTCGAGGTGTTCGGCGACGCGGTCTACGACACCGTCATCGCCCGCACCGTCCGGTTCCCGGAGACCAGCGTCGCCGGGGAACCGATCACATCGTGGGCGCCGCGGTCGGCCGGCGCGAAGGCGTACCGGGCGCTCGCACGCGAGGTGATCGCCCGCAACGTCACGCCCGCATGACGACCGGCACCGACCAGGCAGTCCCCGAACCCGCCGTGTCCGAAACCGCCGTATCCGAACCCGGCGCGTCCGATTCGGTTGTGCCCGAAGATGCTTCGAGCGCGGCGGAAGCGTCGTCCGAGGTCGGTGCCGAGGAGTCCGGTTTCCGGGTCAAGCTGCGCAACTTCGAGGGTCCGTTCGACCTGCTGCTGAACCTGATCTCGCAGCACCGCCTCGATGTGACCGAGGTGGCGCTGCACGAGGTGACCGACGACTTCATCGCCTACACCCGCGCACTCGGCCCGGAGATGGGGCTCGACCAGACGACCGAATTCCTCGTCGTCGCGGCGACGCTGCTGGATCTCAAGGCGGCTCGCCTGCTGCCCTCCGGCGAGGTCGATGATCCGGAGGACCTCGCACTCCTCGAAGCCCGGGACCTGTTGTTCGCGCGGTTGCTGCAGTACCGCGCCTACAAGCAGGTCGCCGCCCTGTTCGGCGAACTCGAGGCCGCCGCCCTGCAGCGCTACCCACGCGCGGTGTCGCTCGAGAAGCGCTTCGAGGATCTGCTGCCGGAGGTCACCCTCGGTGTCGACGCCAACGGCTTCGCGCAGGTCGCCGCGGCGGGGCTGACGCCGCGTCCGGTGCCCACCGTCGGCCTCGACCATCTGCACGACGTCCAGAAGGTGTCGGTTCCGGGCCAGGCACGTCGGATGGCATCTCTCCTCAGTGCGGTACCGGGCACATGGCTGACCTTCGGCGAGCTGACCGCGGACTGCGAGAACGTGCTGGAGATCGTCGGTAGCTTCCTCGGCCTGCTCGAGTTGTTCCGGGAGCAGGCCATCACCTTCGAACAACCCGAGGCACTCGGCGATCTCGCGGTGATGTGGACGGGGGAGCGCGGTGCCGACGACCTGCGCATCGACAAGGCAGAGGACTACGGATGACTGATCACGCTCCTGAGGTCGACCACCACGACCCGACCGGCGTAGCCGAGGGAGAGGACCCGGGACCGGCCGAACCCGAGCAGACCACTCTGCAGGGCGAAGGGGAGTACCTCGACGACGCGCGACTCCGTTCCGCCCTGGAGGCGGTGCTGCTCGTCGTGGACACCCCGGTCACCACCGAAGAACTCGCGAACGCCGTCGACCAGGACCGCACGCGGGTCCGGGAGACACTCAACGCCATGTCGTCGGAGCTCACGGCGTCGGGCAGCGGCATCGATCTGCGCTTCGCCGGCGACGGCTGGCGTTACTACACCCGGGCGGAGTACGCCCCCTACGTGGAGCGGCTGCTGCTCGACGGCGCGCGGTCGAAGCTCACGCGGGCGGCGCTCGAGACGCTGGCGGTCATCGCCTACCGGCAACCGGTCACCCGGGCACGGGTGAGCGCCATCCGCGGCGTCAACGTCGACGGCGTGATCCGCACCCTCGTCGCTCGCGGACTGATCAACGAGGTCGGCAGCGAACCGACCACGAACGCGACGACCTATGCCACCACCGAACTCTTCCTGGAACGGCTCGGGCTGGCGTCACTGTCGGAACTGCCCGATCTGGCGCCCCTGCTGCCGGACGTCGACCTGATCGACGACCTCGACGAGGAGCTGCTCTCGGATCCCCGATTCGCCAAACTGTCCACCCAACCGTCAGACTCGAATGAACTGATCATCGACGGTGGCACCACCACCGACTCACAGGACTGAGAGAACATGGCATCCGCTGGCCGAGATGGCTCACCGGGAAAACGCCGCAAGGGCGCGCCCGCACAACAGCCGCGAACCAAGAAGACCCACCGCAAGGGGTCGTCGAAGCCGAACGCCGAAGTGGGCCGGATCCGGCTGAACAACGCCCGACCGGCGCGGCACCAGACGCCTGAGCACGGCGAGGGTGCCGGCGCCAACTACGTCGAAGACGGCGTCCGCCTGCAGAAGGTGCTCGCCCAGGCGGGGGTGGCCTCGCGCCGCGGCGCCGAGGAACTGATCGCGGCGGGTCGTGTCGAGGTCGACGGGGAGATCGTCACCGAGCAGGGGCTGCGCATCGACCCGGACACCGCGATCATCCGCGTCGACGGTGCCCGCGTGATCATGGACGAGACCCGGCAGTACCTCGCCTTCAACAAACCCAAGGGCTGGCAGTCGACGATGTCCGACGACCAGGGCCGTCCCTGCGTCGGTGATGTGGTCGCCGAGCGGGTCATGGCCGGTCAGCGTCTGTTCCACGTCGGCCGCCTCGACGCCGACACCGAGGGTCTGCTGCTGCTGACCAACGACGGTGAACTCGCGCACCGGTTGATGCACCCGTCCTTCGAGGTGCCCAAGACCTACCTCGCCACGCTCAAGGGCGAGGTGCCCCGCGGGATCGGACGTCGCATGCGCGAGGGCGTCGAACTCGACGACGGCCCGGTGACGGTCGACAAGTTCACCGTGATCGAGGTCCACGAGGGCCAGTCGCTGGTGCGGATCACCCTCCACGAGGGTCGCAACCGCGTGGTGCGGCGCATGATGGACGAGGTCGGCTTCCCTGTCGTCAAACTGGTTCGCACCCATGTCGGTTCGGTCGCGTTGGGTGAGCAGCGCCCGGGCAGCCTGCGCGTCCTCGGCAACGACGAGGTCGGTGGACTGTACAGGGCGGTCGGCCTGTGAGCGACGGAGCTTCGGAGTCCGCCGGCGGGACCACGCATGTCGTGGCGATCGACGGTCCGGCCGGTACGGGCAAGTCCTCGGTGTCCAAACTCCTGGCCGCCGAGGTCGGCGCCAGCTATCTCGACACCGGCGCGATGTACCGCGCAGTGACTCTCGCCGTTCTCGATGCCGGTGTCGCGCTGGATGATCCGGCCGGAATCGCCCGCGTGGTCGCCGACGTCGCCATCGAGTTGGTCCCCGATGGGGACGGCGCCAAGGTCTTCCTCGACGGGCGCGACGTCTCCGGGCCGATCCGCACCGACCACGTCACCAGCGCCGTCTCCGCGGTCTCGGCGGTACCCGAGGTGCGCACCAAACTGGTTGCGCTGCAACAGCAGAATGCGCAGGGCCGGTTCGTGGTCGTGGAGGGGCGCGACATCGGGACCGTGGTGTTCCCCGACGCCGACGTCAAGATCTTCCTCACCGCGACACCCGAGGCGCGGGCCGAGCGCCGGCACAAGCAGAATCTCGCCGGCGGTCGCGACAGCGACTACGACGCGGTGCTGGCGAGCGTGAACCGCCGCGACCATCTCGACTCGACACGCAAGGTCTCGCCGTTGCGCGCGGCCGACGACGCGACCGTCGTCGACACCAGCGACAAGACCCTCGACGAGGTGCTCGCGGAACTGAGCGGCCTCGTCGCGACCCGGATCGGAGCAGTGGAACGGTGAGTGACGACTACTCGAACGACCTCGCGGCGCTACCCGGCGACGGCACCTGGTCGGACGAATCCGACTGGCAACTGACCGATGTCGGGGGAGCCGACGACGCGTCCGGTGTCGAACACATGCCGGTGGTCGCGATCGTCGGGCGGCCGAACGTCGGCAAGTCGACGCTCGTCAACCGCATCCTGGGGCGTCGTGAAGCCGTGGTCGAGGACATCCCCGGCGTCACCCGGGACCGGGTGTCGTACGCGGCGTCGTGGTCGGGCCGGCGGTTCACCGTCGTCGACACCGGTGGTTGGGAACCCGACGCGAAGGGCCTGCAGCAGGCCGTCGCCGCGCAGGCCGAGCTGGCGATGCGCACCGCCGACGCGATCGTCGTCGTCGTCGACGCCACGGTCGGCGCGACCGCGACCGACGAGGCTGTCGCACGGGTCCTGCGACGCTCGAAGACCCCGGTCATCCTGTGTGCCAACAAGGTCGACAGCGAGCGACTCGAGTCCGACACCGCATCGCTGTGGTCGCTGGGACTCGGTGAGCCGTATCCGGTGTCGGCCGCACACGGCCGCGGCGCCGGTGATCTGCTCGACATCATCCTGGACAAGCTGCCCGAGACCCCGCGGGAGGCACCGACTCTCGGTGGCCCGCGTCGCGTCGCCCTGGTGGGCAAGCCGAACGTCGGCAAGAGTTCGCTGCTGAACAAGCTCACCGGCACCGAGCGGTCGGTGGTCGACAATGTCGCCGGGACAACCGTGGATCCGGTCGACGAACTCGTCGAACTGGGCGGCAAGACCTGGAACTTCGTCGACACCGCCGGTCTGCGCCGCAAGGTGCGGACCGCGAGCGGCCACGAGTACTACGCGTCGTTGCGGACGCGGTCGGCGCTCGACGCGGCCGAGGTGGCGATCCTGCTGATCGACGCGTCGGAACCGATCACCGAACAGGATCTGCGGGTGCTGTCGCTCATCATCGAGAGCGGCCGCGCCCTCGTGATCGCGTTCAACAAATGGGATCTCGTCGACGAGGACCGCCGGTACCAGCTGGACAAGGAGATCGACCGCGAGCTGGCCCGCGTGCCATGGGCGCGTCGGGTGAACATCTCGGCGTCGACCGGCCGGGCCGTCCAGAAGTTGGTCCCCGCACTGGAATCCGCGCTCGACTCATGGGACAAGCGCATCTCGACCGGCCCGCTGAACAACTGGCTCAAGGACGTCATCGCCGCCAATCCGCCGCCGCTGCGCGGTGGCCGGCAGCCGCGCGTGATGTTCGCGACCCAGGCCTCGGTGCGGCCGCCGACCTTCGTGCTGTTCACCACCGGCTTCCTCGAGGCGGGCTATCGCCGGTTCCTGGAGCGGCGCTTGCGCGAGGAATTCAACTTCGACGGTTCGCCCGTCCGGATCAACGTCCGCGTCCGCGACAAGCGGGAGCAGCGCCGCAAACGCTGATCACCGTCCGGCGACTCCACCACCGTTGGGCAGGTCCGCCACCGCGCAGGTGGCGGACCTGCCCATCTCCGGTGGATGTGTCGCGTGCCGGTGGCGCACGACACCTGCTGTGAGATACTGCGTCTCGTGCTCATCCTGGCAATCATCGTTTTCGGCATGGTCATCGGCGCCCTGGCGCAGATCCTCCTCGGCGGCAAGAACCTGCGCACCGTCGACTGGGGTCTCGCCCTGGTGGCCGGCATCGTCGGCTCCTTCGTCGGCGGACTGCTCATCAGCCTGCTCTCGGGCGACGGCCTCGAGCTCCGCCCGAGTGGCATCATCGGCTCCCTCGTGGGTGCCGTTCTGGTGACCGCCGGGTGGATCTTCTTCAAGAAGCGTTCGACCGTCTAGCAGCCGGTGTCAGATGTAGCGCTTCGTGGCGGCAGAAGCAACGACGCACTACATCTGGCCACCGGCCCGAAATGAGGCCTGACCAGGCGATTGGTTCGGAACCGTGCTCGTCGGCTAGGCTTTACATCGCTCCGCTTCTCCAGGGAGCAACGGGCTGTGGCGCAGTTTGGTAGCGCACTTGACTGGGGGTCAAGTGGTCGCAGGTTCAAATCCTGTCAGCCCGACAGAAAACCCCGGTGAGCGTCGCTCACCGGGGTTTTGTTCTCGGAACCATCGACCGCTCACACGACCAGCGGCACCGCGACGTCGGCGCCGCCTTCCTCGGTGATCCGGGCACCCATCTGCGTGTACGTGGGCGCGGTGATGAACCCACCGGCGAGGAGTGCCTCACCCTGGCGGAACCCGGGCGACTCCGCCAGGAGGTGTTCGGGTACGAAGCCGAAGGTGTCGGCCAGCTCGGCGAGATCGCGTGGGGCGTTCATCCGCATCAGGCACAGGTTGTCGCACTGGGACAGGACATTGGGGTGGATCTTGGTCGGCCGCTGGGTTGACAGCAGCAGCCAGAGGCCGAATTTGCGGCCCTCGGCGGCGATCTGCACGACCCGGTCGATCAGCGCCTGCTCGACCGCGCTGGTGGCCTGCGGTGGGCAGATGTTGTGGGCCTCGTCGATCACGATGAGTATCGGGCGCCGCTCGTCGCGGTGGGCCCAGAGGTGTTCGAGCACACTGAGGGCGGCGACCTTCGGTTCCGCTGGGTGGGCGAACCCACCCAGGTCGAGCACGGTCGCCTGGGGTCGCTCGTCGATGACGTCGGTCGCCGCGAGGTCACCCCGCGCCCAGAGTGCCCAGTCGAGGACCTGCAGATTCTCGATACGCTTGGCCAGCCGCTGATGTCCGGGGTCGGCGGAACTGCGTAGCGCGTCGAGGTAGGTGGTCTGGTCCGATGTTTCGGTGAGTGTGGCGTCGGCGTGCAGCAGGACGTTGTACTCGTCGGCGTCGGCGATCGGATCCAGCTGCAGGACCGCGGCCTTCGCGGCCAGGGGCAGGGTCAGGAATCGCGTCCGCAATTGCGGTCCGTCACGTCGCGTCGAATGCAGGACCCGGATGTCGGATGCCGCGATCGCATCCGCGGCGGCGGGGTCCGCGGTACCCCGTGTCTCGGGCAACCGGGTGAAATCCGCGTTCGGATCGAGGATCAGCAACGGGAGTCGGGTCCGGAGCAGCAGCTGTTCGAGAACCACCCCGAGCGCGTAGGTCTTCCCGGAGCCGCTCTGGCCGCACCAGAAGGTGTGCCGATTGAACTTCTCCGCGGTGAGGAGGACGTCGGTCGTCGCGTTGTCGCGATGGCTTCCCACTGTCAGCTGAACCACGCCCGTACCTTACTGGCACGGGCGGGATTCCATCGGATTACGGAGCGGTCAGCTCCTTGCGGAGAACGAACGCCCGATCGCCGGTCTCGGGGTCGCGCAGCGGGAATTCGTGCCGGGCATAGAAGCGGTGCGCGTCGACGTCGGGTTCGTCGACCTCGATCTCGAATTCCCCGGCGCCCCGTCGCGCCGCCTCGGCAACCGCGGCGGTGAGGACGGCACCACCGAGTCCGCGGCTGCGTTGGGCGGGCGTGGTGTACATCTCGTCGAGCAGGGCGATGCCGCCGTCGACCCAGACGTTTGTCCGGATGGTCACCAGGCCCAGCGAGGTGATCGGGTCGCCGGCCACGATCGCGAAAGTCGAACTGCGCGAGAGTAAATCGGTCAGTCGATCGGCCAGGGCGGCCGGTCCGGGAGACGGTTCGCCGTACTCGCGGTTGAAGGCGTCGAGCAGTTCGGCCATGGTCGCCGCGTCGGCCGGTGTCGCCACTCGCGGGCTGTCGGGCTCGTTCACGGTCACCACCGTAGCCGCCCACCCGACGATCACCGGCGCAGGTCAACCCAGGGCGCCGAACCGGGCGAGTAGCCGGTCGACCGCACTGCAATCCTGCAGGACTCGTCGTCTATCGGGATCCTCTGCGGACTCGCGCAGCATCGTGGCGCCGTCCGGGATCCGCTCGGCGGCGAGGATGGCCGACCAGGCGGCGCTGTCGGTCGCCGTGAACGCGTCGACGCCGTCGCGCAGCGCATGCGCCAGGACGAGCCGGTCGTCCGGGCCGAGCCGGTCGTGGACCATCGCGATCATCTCGCCGGCGACCGAGCCGTGCGCGCGCTCGTCGCGGCGATGCAGGGCGACGGTGGCTTGGTGAACCGGTTGGATCGTCCGATCCTCGGCGATCAACGTGAGGTAGTCCCCGATGGAGGTCTCGGCGACCGTCGCGTATGCCAGGGTCGTGAGCGCCGCGGCTCGTGCCGACTCCGCACGTGCGAGCGCAGCCCGATGGCGGCGCACCATCAACGACTCGGGCAGTGTGGCATCCGGGAGCGTCCAGGCACGCCGGCGGCGGGTCAGCGCGGAAGCGTTCAGATGCATCAGCGTGTGGTACTCCTCGTCGACCATCGACTGGACGACCGCCGCCCTCCCGGCGTCGG